>ERZ888423.616-NODE-616-length-35640-cov-23.602754_pt1 | contig 35640 bp, 23 predicted proteins | sample MGYA00520523_ERZ888423 | MGnify/ENA primary metagenome ERZ888423 (study PRJEB32303, sample SAMEA104408611) | aquatic metagenome | biome: Brackish water; feature: Pelagic; material: water | place: Baltic Sea | collected 2014-06-08T10:24:00 | depth 30,27 m ... | reverse complement strand
AAATGAACTTCACCAAACACATTTTAGTAACAGGCGGCGCAGGTTTTATTGGCTCTCATGTCGTGAGACGCTTGGTCAACAACTACCCTGACTACTTGGTGGTCAACCTCGATAAGCTCACCTATGCAGGCAACCTCGAAAACCTCCAAGACATCGACCAAGCACCCAACTATCGTTTTGAAAGAGCCGATATTTGCGATGCAGCAGCGCTCAAGCGCATTTTTGAAAGCCACCAAATTACAGACGTCATTCATTTGGCAGCAGAAAGCCACGTAGACCGCAGCATTGAAGGCCCAATGGAATTTGTCATGACCAACGTAGTGGGCACCGTGCAACTCTTACAAGCCGCACGCGCTGCTTGGGGCCAAGAAAGCGGGCACGTTTTTCATCATGTCTCCACAGATGAAGTCTATGGCAGCCTCGGCGATACCGGTTTGTTTGAAGAAACCACGTCTTATGACCCACGCAGCCCCTACTCTGCCTCCAAGGCGTCTTCGGACCACTTCGTGCGTGCATATTACCATACCTACGGTTTGCCCATCAAAATGAGCAATTGCTCCAATAACTATGGCTCGCATCACTTCCCTGAAAAACTCATTCCATTGATGATCCACAACATCATCAACGAAAAACCCCTACCTGTTTATGGCAAAGGCGACAACATCAGAGATTGGCTTTGGGTCGAGGACCACGCCAGCGCAATTGACACCATCTTTCACAAAGGGCGCGTTGGCGAATCATACAACGTGGGCGGCCTCAATGAATGGACGAACCTCGAATTGGTTCATTTTCTTTGTCAGTTGATGGATCAAAAATTGAAACGAGAAAAAGGCGAATCTGAAAAATTAATCACCTTTGTAACCGACCGCGCTGGCCATGACAAGCGCTACGCGATTGACGCCACCAAACTAGAGACCGAACTGGGCTGGAAGCCTTCTATCACCTTTGAGCAAGGCCTCAACAACACTGTAGATTGGTACCTCAACAACCAAGAATGGGTTGCCAAAGTAACCAGTGGTGCGTATCAAACTTATTACGAACAAATGTATTCAAACCGATGAAAGGAATTGTATTAGCCGGTGGGTCGGGCACGCGCTTGCACCCAATTACCAAAGGAGTTTCAAAGCAACTCTTGCCCATCTATGACAAGCCCATGATCTACTACCCCATTTCGGTACTCATGTTGGCGGGCATCCAAGAAATCCTCATCATCTCTACCCCAGACGACCTCCCTTTTTTCAAGAAGTTGTTAGGCTCTGGAGAAGAACTCGGCCTTAAGTTTAGCTATGCCGAACAACCCTCACCAGATGGCTTGGCCCAAGCGTTTATCATTGGCAAAGAATTCATTGGCGCAGACGACGTCTGTTTGGTACTCGGAGACAACATTTTTTACGGCCAGGGGCTCTCTAAACTCTTGCAGAAGGCAGTGGCCAACGTGCAAGAAGAGCGCGCTTCTACCGTATTTGGCTATTGGGTCTCGGACCCAGAACGCTACGGTGTGGCTGAGTTTGATGCCAACGGAAAAGTCATTTCCATTGAAGAAAAACCTAATGAGCCTAAATCTAACTACGCCGTAGTTGGGCTTTATTTTTATACCAATGATGTGGTGCAGGTTGCCCAACAAATCAAGCCTTCGCACCGCGGTGAACTAGAAATCACTACCGTCAACGAGCACTATTTACACCAAGACAACCTGCGCGTAGAACTTTTAGGTAGGGGCTTTGCATGGCTAGATACCGGCACACACGACTCTTTATTAGAGGCCGGAGGTTTTATCCAAACCATCGAAAAACGCCAAGGCCTCAAAATTGCGTGCTTGGAAGAAATCGCCTATGAAATGGGTTATATCAATAAAGATCAAGTCATAAAACTTGCCAAAGAATTAGCAAAAACTGGCTACGGGCAATACCTACTCAAACGTTTTGACAAATGAAAGTAATTGCTACTCCCTTTGAAGGGCTTTTTGAATTAGAACCAAACGTTTTTGAAGATGCCCGCGGTTATTTCATGGAATCTTTCAAACAAAGTTGGTTTGATGAAAATATAGCACCCACCACTTTTATACAAGACAACGAATCAAAATCTAGCCGTGGGGTCTTGCGCGGTTTGCATTTCCAGGAAGGCGCATTTGCCCAAGCCAAATTGGTACGCGTTTTACAAGGAGAAGTGTTGGATGTTGTTGTAGACATCCGCCCAGACTCTCCTACCTTTGGAAAACACCATCATACAATTTTAAGCGAAGCCAACAAGAAGCAGTTTTTCATCCCGAGGGGTTTTGCGCATGGTTTTGTCGTGCTTTCAGAAACCGCTGTTTTCGCCTACAAAGTAGACAATGTGTACAGCAAAGCCCACGAAGGCGGCATTTTGTACAACGACCCTGCACTCGGCATCGATTGGCAAATTCCTTCTTCAGAAATCCTCCTCTCTGAAAAAGATGCCATTCTGCCTACGCTTGAAGAATGGAAAAAGTGAAAGCAATGAACTGGAAACTTTTCTTTCGAATTACCTGGATTTTAACGGTCATCGGAATTATCATTCTTTCCTTGCTTCCGCCGGCCAATATGAACTTCCAGGTCTATGGCAATGACAAAATTGGCCACACCTTTGCCTATGCCATTTTGAGCCTCAATACGCTTATCGTCTTCCAACGCTGGCCGCTGTGGCTGCTCATTTTCACCATGATTTTCTTTGGCATCTTCTTGGAATTTGGCCAAGGCCTCATCCCCGGCCGCCAACCTTCCTTTTGGGACGCCCTCGCAAATACCACGGGTGTAATACTTGGTATTGTGATTTACACAAGGGGGAAGTATGATAGGTTGGTGAAATAGAAATTGCTATGATAAAACTCCACCTCCTACGCCACGCTAAAACGAATCCTCATTCACCAACAGGTCTCGACTTCGATCGTGAACTACTGCCCAGAGGGTACGAACAAATAGCTGAGCTCAAAAACTTCTTGAAAGAACACCCCATTGATCCAAAAATAATTTTGTGCTCGAGCGCCATGCGTACACGCCAAACTTTGGCTGAATTACAAAGTTTGTGGCCCTCGGCAAGTATTCGTTTCATAGATGACCTCTATTTAGCATCCAAACAAGAAATTCTCAGCGAAATTTGCGCACTCCAAACTTCAGATGAAATGTTAGTGGTGGGCCATAACGAAGGCCTGAGCGAACTAGCCATGAACCTCGGTCGACCACGACATTTACTCAAAACCTGCGGCTTCATCAGCATCGAATTCCCCTTTGAAAACAGTGCCTACATCTCAAAAGATACCGGGCGTATTTTGGCGATGTTTCGGGTGTTGTGAATATGCCACTCTGTCAGCAAAAATCGCGTGGCATAAAACTTGACTTATTGGGGGCATGAGACCTGAGCCCAATTTTGAATATAGCCTCAAACCAGCCATGTTGCCGGCGCTATTGGTGCTCGTCATTATGTGGTTAAGTTATTGGGCCGACTTCCTTTTTACCACAGATTTACAGCGCTACGGTTTAGAGGCGCTCAGCACCCGTGGTTTGCGCGGCATCATTTGGATGCCCTGGATTCATGCGCACAACGATATCAAGCATATCCTCAATAATAGCTTGCCTACCTTTCTTTTAATGACTTTGTTATTCTACTCATACAAAGCAGTTGCTTGGCGTGTATTTCTGTTTTCATGGATTTTTACTGGCCTTGGTTTGTGGTTTATTGGTGGTAGCAACGGCGCCATTCACATTGGCATGAGCGGTGTCATTTATGCGTTGGCCGGTTTTTTATTTACCTCTGGCGTGCTGCGCAAATATTTACCTCTACAGGCGCTGTCTTTGTTTATCATTTTTCTTTACGGCTCCATGATTTGGGGCATCTTTCCTACCCAGCCCCGCGTTTCTTGGCAAGGGCATTTGTCGGGGCTTATTGTCGGTATCATCTTGGCTATTGTTTACCGCAAGCAAGGCCCGCAACGCCCCAAATATCAATACGAAATAGAAAAAGAATTGGGCATCGAACCACCCGATTTTGAAGGAGATCTCCAACGCGCTATCGAAGCAGAGCAAGCTGCACGAGCAGCCCAACAAGAACTTGAAAAGCAAGTGGCTCCCGAACAAGAGAACCAAAAGCCAATGGTTGTTGTTTACCAATACAAAAAGAACGACTAATTTTAGGGTGTGGAAGATCTCATCAAAAACAAAGTCAAGGAAAGCGGTTTAGTGCAGCTAGACCTCGCAGCTTTTAAGCCCAAAATGCCACTTGTAGGCATAGACCTCGCCGAACAACTCTGGCAGGGTTTGGTGCTCAAAGAAAAGGACTTCAGGGCCTGGATCAAAGACTACAACTGGGCGGGTTATCAAGGTAAAGCCATTTATATTTATTGCAGTACCGATGCGATTATCCCAACTTGGGCGTTTATGCTCGTGAGTTCAGCTTTGCAAAAAGAAAATGTGTATAGCCAAGTTGGTACAGAACTTGAACTCGCCAAAGCGCTGATTCAAGAAGAAATTTGCTCCATTGAGATCAGTACTGTACAAGATCAACGCGTGATCATCAAAGGTTGTGCAGACATCGAAGACCCCGCCTTTGCCATGTCTTATTTGGTACGCTTCCTTCAACCCTTCGTTAAAACCATTATGTATGGCGAGCCCTGCAGCACGGTTCCAATATATAAAAAATGATCAAAGCATGGCTTCATGCGGCGCGCCTCAGAACGCTTCCGCTCTCACTTTCAGGAATTATTGTTGGTACAGGTTTGGCAGCGCTCATTGGCGCCTTTGATGGCCTCATTTTTAGCCTAGCTTTGCTCACCACCATTGGTTTTCAGGTGCTCTCCAACTTTGCCAATGACCTCGGCGATAGTCAGAAAGGTACAGACAACGCCCAGCGGGTTGGCCCAGCACGTGCCATCCAAAGTGGGCAATTATCTGCCGCTCAAATGAAAGTGGGCATGTGGGTGGTCGGGGGTTTTTCCTTACTGAGCGCCCTCTACCTCATCAAACTAAGTGTACCTAATCTTACTACCAACGCCATCTATTTTTACATCATTTTAGCACTCGCTTGCATTGCTGCGGCCATCACCTACACCGTGGGCAAAAACGCCTATGGCTACCGCGGGCTCGGAGACATCATGGTGTTTGTTTTTTTTGGCCTAGTAAGTGTCATTGGTGTGTTTGGGCTATACGGCGAAGGCTTTGAATGGTTGGTGTTGTTTCCGGCCTTAAGCATTGGTGCTTGGAGTACGGCTGTCTTGAACCTCAATAACCTCCGAGACATCGACAACGATGCACAAATGCAAAAGCGCACCATGGTTGTTAAGTTAGGCTACGAGCGCGGGAAGCTTTATCATGTTTTTTTGGTGAGCGTTGGCCTGGCTACTTGGTTTTTTACAGTGTATTTGCTCGCGTTTAACACTTATAACTATTGGCTTTTTGCTGCGCTTTTGCCCTCTTTGGGCTTCGTTTTGCACCTCAAGCGCGTACTCGATAACCAAACGCCGGCAAGCCTAGACCCCGAACTAAAAAAAGTAGCCTTATTGACTTTCTTTTCAAGTATCCTTTTTGCAATTTTACTTAACTTTGCACCGCATTAAATCAACACTCATGAACATCCTTGTTTGTATTTCTAAAGCCCCAGACACCACCTCTAAAATTGCATTCACCAACGGTGACACGCAGTTCGATGAAAACGGCGTCCAATATATTGTCAACCCCTACGACGAATGGTACGCCCTCGTGCGTGCACTTGAGCTCAAAGAAGCGCAAGGTGGTAACGTTACCATCATTACCGTTGGTACGGCCACCGACGACGCCGTGATTCGCAAAGCCCTCGCTATTGGTGCAGACGACGCCGTCCGCATCGATACACCTGCCACAGACGCCTATTTTACGGCCATGCAAATTGCCGAATTTGCCAAGGGCAAAGGTTTTGACCTCATCCTTACTGGTAAAGAAACCATTGACTACAATGGCTCGCAAGTAGCCGGCATGCTCGCCGAAGCACTTGAGCTTCCATTTATTTCGGTAGCGGCCAAACTAGATGTGGAAGGTGCTACGGTCAAAGCCGAACGAGAAATTGTAGGCGGGACACAAGAGGTAGAGGTGCAGATGCCAGTGGTCATTAGCTGTGCCAAAGGGATGGCCGAACAACGCATCCCAAACATGCGTGGTATTATGGCCGCGCGCACCAAACCACTCAACGTGGTGGCGCCGGTAGCGCTCGATGCACTCACCACCTACAGTAGCTACAGCATGCCTGCAGCCAAATCTTCTGTCAAACTCATCGATCCAAATAACCTCGACGAACTCGTTGCGCTTTTGCACAACGAAGCCAAAGTCATTTAAGCCGTATCCTATGAACCTCGTATACATCAATTCAGCCAATGGTTTGTCTAAAGCAGCTTTAGAGACCGTTACTTACGCCAAAAAATTAGGTGCTGAAGTTGCAGTAGTCACCAACGGTGGTGCCGATGCTTCTGTACTGGCTTCACTTGGCAACTACGGTGCGTCTGTCGTTTATCAAGACAGCAGCCTCGACGGTCAAGATCCAAGCCAATTGGTAAAGCTCGTAGCTGCTGCTGCACAAAAAGTTGGCGCTACCACCATTATTTTTTCCCATGACCTCATCGGAAAAGCCGTTGCGCCGCGTTTGTCTGTGCGCTTAAAAGCGGGCTTAGTTGCGGGCGCAGTTGCACTTCCTGAGGCAAATGGAAATGTCAAAGTCAATGTGTTTTCTGGTAAAGCTTTTGGATATGTTCAGGTCAACTCTGCAACGCGCATTATTTCTTTGCTACCCAATAGTATTCAGCCAGAGGCCAACAGCGTTTCTTGTTCAGTAGAGGCTTTTGATAGCCAAGCGGGCGCAAGTGCCATTACCGTTAAAGCCACCAAAAAACCAGAAGGCGCTATTCCTTTGCCAGAAGCAGAACGCGTTGTTTCTGCAGGCCGCGGGCTCAAGGGTCCTGAGAACTGGGGAGTAGTCGAAGATTTAGCCACAGCCCTTGGCGCAGCCACCGCTTGTTCACGCCCAGTTGCCGACATCGGCTGGCGCCCTCACCACGAACACGTCGGGCAAACCGGTGTGGCCATTCGCCCGAACTTATACATTGCAGCCGGCATTTCTGGTGCCATTCAGCACCTTGCGGGCGTCAATGGTTCTAAAGTTATTGTTGTCATCAATACCGATGCAGAGGCGCCTTTCTTTAAGGCCGCTGATTACGGAATTGTTGGTGATGCCTTTGAAGTTTTGCCACGCTTTACCGAAGCCGTAAAGCGCTTCAAGGCCGCGCAACATTAATCCTTATTTTTCGTAGAAGCCACCCGAATGCAAAAAGTCAGTTTAGAGATAACGGGTATTGAATATAGTCAAACGCAGTCTGGCTCCTATGTGCTTACGCTCAAAGAAACTGATGGCTTACGCAAACTTCCTATTGTCATTGGCGGCTACGAAGCTCAGGCTATTGCCGTTGAGCTCGAAAATATGCAACCTTCGCGGCCTCTTACCCACGATCTTTTTAGGGCATTTAGTTTGGCTTTTGGTGTAGAAATCAAAGAAATTCTGATCTATAAATTCAAAGATGGCGTTTTCTTTTCCAAACTCATTTGCGAACAAGACGGCATCATAACCGAAATCGATTCTCGTACTTCAGATGCCATCGCTATTGGCGTGCGCTTTAATGCCAAAATATATACCCTAGACCGCATTCTCGATGCCGTTAGCGGCAGTTCACCCTCAGACTTCAACGAACCCTATGATTTCGACGAAAATGATATCTTTGAGCAAGATGAGCGCGCCCCCAATGAATGGGATATCTATGCCACAGAAGAGCTAGAAACCCAACTAACAGAGGCCCTCGAAAACGAAGATTACGAACTTGCCTCAAAAATAAGAGATGAACTCAACCGCCGCAATCAAAACTAGACTCACGCTAGTTAGTTTCCTTCAATTTTTTGTCTGGGGTGCTTGGCTTACCACTATAGGTACGTACTGCACCGATGGCAAAGGCTGGACTTTTCCGCAATTTGGCGCCATCTTCTCGACCCTTGCACTCTCCTCTATTCTCATGCCCTCCATTATTGGCATCATTGCCGACAAATGGATGCGCGCAGAGAAACTCTACGGCATTTTACACCTCGTTTACGGTGCTTTCATGCTCTTGATTCCGAATATTTCCGCTTTGCAAGGCGCTTTTCCGGCCCTCCAAAACATGGCCGAATACGAATTGCTGTACTGGATTGTCTTTGGCGGTATGCTCGCTTATATGCCCACTATCTCCTTATCAAATTCGGTATCTTACCGCATTTTGAAAATGAACCAACTCGAGGTTCAAAAAGATTTTCCGCCAATCCGCGTCTGGGGTACCATTGGTTTTATTGCCGCAATGTGGCTCACCAACCTCAGCGGCAGCAAAGCAACCGCAGATCAGTTTTACATTGCAGGGGCAGGCGCGCTATTGCTCGGCCTCTACGCCTTTACCTTACCCGCCTGTTTACCTCAAGGCAAAACAAACGAGAAAAAATCAGTTTTCTCTCAGTTGGGTTTAGATGCCTTTCAATTATTTGCCAATTACCGAATGGCTTTATTCTTTGTTTTTTCAATCCTGCTCGGGGCGGCCTTGCAGCTCTCCAATATGTACGGAGATACCTACCTCAGTAGTTTTCCGAAAGGCACTTTAGTCGAAAAATACTCCACGATTATCTACTCCATTTCTCAAGTTTCAGAAACTATATTTATCCTCACAATACCTTTCTTCTTAAAGCGCTTTGGGATTAAAAACGTCATGCTATTCGCCCTGTTTGCCTGGGTCTTGCGCTACGGATTCTTTGCCTACGGCGATACCACTTTCGGTTTACCGCTTATTGTCTTGAGTTGTTTTGTTTACGGAATGGCCTTTGATTTCTTCCTGATTTCGGGCTCTATGTTTGTAGAATCCAACACAGACAGCAGCATCCGCTCAAGTGCGCAAGGTTTGTTCATCATGATGACCAACGGTATTGGCGCATATATCGGAACTGTAGCCAGTAGTTACCTCATCGGGAAATATTATATTTTACCTGATGGCCAAACCAACTGGAACGGTGCATGGCTGCTCTTTGCTGGCTATGCCCTTGTTGTTGCGGTCTTGTTTATGATTTTGTTTAGAGAAAAGCGTCAGGCGGTTTAGCTTTTACTCCCTCAAAAACTTATACCCCACCCCCCTGATCGAATAGAAGTGCTGCGGATTTTTGGGGTCGGGTTCGAATAATTTTCTGAAGGCTAAGATATAATTATCGATGGTACGCGACGTCGGTATTTGCTCTGCGCCCCAAAGACGGTCTAGGATTTCATTGCGAGACACCACCTTTCCCTCTTTCTCCATGAAAAGTTCGAGCAATTGAACCTCTCTTTTTGTAAAAGTATGGAGTAAGTGTCCTTGCGGATCTCTCACCTCAAAAGTGGTGAAATTCACCTGGTACTTGCCAATTTGTTGGGCTGTGGGCTGCTCATTTTGAATAGATCCATTGATCAAGATTTGTACTTTTAGCAACAATTCTTCTAGGTCGAAGGGTTTGACGAGGTAGTCGTTGGCGCCAAGTTTGAGCCCCGCTACGCGGTCTGATGTAGTGCCTTTAGCAGAAAGGAACAACACGGGTACCGACGAGTGCTTGCGGATTTCTTTACAGAGATCAAAACCAGAAAAATGAGGCAGCATGACATCTAGTATGACTAAGTCAAAATGAAAAGGCTTTGTAAAAAGGGCATTTGCTGACGCGCCATCGGCATAGGCCTCGACCACATAGCCATCTAATTCTAGGTTGAGGGTGATCATGTCTCGGAGGCTCTGCTCGTCTTCAACTAAACAAATTCTGTGCATTCGGTTTACCTAGAAAAACATTATTTTTGATGAAATTACAACAAACTCTGCAAACTATGAATAAATTTTTTCGCTTCGGACTTCTTGTTTTGGGCTTGCAATTTGGCGCTTTGGCACAAGAGGCACAGCGCCCTTCGCACTCCTTTCAACTCGCTAAAGAAATTCCTACGCTTCAATTGCAAACGCCAAACCTTCAAGACCTTGCTCAAGAAGACCTCCTCCGAGACAAACAAGGTGTTCTTTACCGAATTGGGGTGGCTATTCCTACGCAGCTCAGCCCGCAGAACACAGGGCTTTGGACCTCCAACCCTGACGGGAGCCGAACATGGCAAATCATCATCTCTGCACCCGGAGCCGAAGCAATTAGTTACTTATTTGAGCAATTTATATTGCATGGTGGTAGCACCCTAAGGATTCAAAATCTGTACGGCCAAGACGTACATCCGTTATTGACAAGCGCAGATGTCGAAGTACACCAAATGCAAAACGCAGCGCTCTGTGGCGGAACTACACACCTACTGACGCTTACCGAACCAGCCTACACCACTCCGTCAGAGCTCTACCTCGACCGCATCATGTACAACTACCGCTCTACGGGTTACGGCAGCGCAGAAAAAATCAATGAGTCTGATCCGTGCGAGGTCAATGTCAATTGTTCTCCAGTTGGCGACACCTGGCAAGACGAAAAACGCGGTGTGGCCCGTATTTATGTGGTGGAGGGCAACCAAGCCGGTTGGTGTTCTGGGTCTTTAGTCAATAATACCGCTCAAGACTGCAAGCCCTATTTCTTGACTGCACTGCACTGTGGTGTCAATGCTACTGCTTCCAACATGAACCAATGGAAGTTCTTCTTCCGCTACGAAGCACCAACATGCACGAACCCCACAACCGTTGGCACCTTGGCCAACTACTTTATTTCTGGCTGTTTGCGTATTGCCGATTCAGGTGATGGCGGCGGCAATTCAGGGTCAGACTTCTTGCTCGTCAGATTGGGCAACACCAATAACGAAAATAACGTCATCAACAACCTGAAATCAGCCAACTTTAATGCCTACTGGAATGGTTGGAATGCCAGCCCAAACCCAACTACCGGAGGTGCAAGTATCCACCACCCGGCTGGCGATATCAAAAAGATTTCTACGTTTACAGGCAATACCATTTCTACCCAATGGGGCAGTGCAGCGGGTTCACATTGGCGCGTCAACTGGACGGCCAACACTAACGGGCACGGCGTTACGGAAGGTGGCTCCTCTGGCTCTCCACTCTTTGACGGCGCAGCAGGCTATATCATCGGCACGCTCACTGGCGGCGCATCTTATTGCACCTCGCCGAATGCGCCTGACCAATACGGCAAGATGTCTTTCCACTGGACGGCCAACGGAACCACCCCCGAAGAACAACTCAAGCCATGGCTAGACCCCGCCAATCAGAATATTTTGGTATTTGGAGGTTCTGCCGATCCTTGCACCCCGCTTGCAGGCCCCTGCACGGCAAGTGCAGTTTGCGATGAGCACATCAATACCGTGAGTTTGAATACCATCAATAACAGCTCCGCATGTGGCAACAACGGCTACACCGATTTTACGAATATCAGCACCTCTTTGGCAAAAGGAAATACCTACACCCTTACTATCACGCCGGCCATTATCAACAACACCCAGTCAATAGCCTATACCGACGACGAAATTGCCGCCTGGATCGACTTCAACAACGATTTTGACTTCAACGACCCAGCAGAGCAAGTTGCTTATGTATTAGTCGGCAGCGGCTGGACCAACACTTTTAACGTCACTATCCCACTGACTGCACAAACTGGGCAAGTTCGCATGCGTGTTCGCATTTCTTACCAACCAGACGGCGCCATCACCCCTTGTGGGCCCGCTACCTTTGGCGAAACCGAAGATTACAGCATCAATATTACCTCAGGCGTAGGTATCGACGAGCATCCATTAGCACAAGTTCAGGTGTACCCGAACCCTGCAAACGAAGTACTGTTTATAGACCTAAAAGATGTAGAAAACGTAAATAGCATTGCACTGCTAGATGTCAATGGCAAGCAAATTCAAGAATTGACCAACGTTAAAAATGGGCTGAATACTTTCCAAATTGAGCAGCTTGCCGCAGGTGTTTACCAGGTTAGAATAAGTCAAGATGGGTATCAGGTGACCCAGCGCGTCGTCAAACTCTAGGGCTTAAGCACCATTTTCAAAATAGAATGCGGCCCGCTCTAAGTGGGCTGCTTTTTTTTGCGGCAGCATGCGGTTCCAATTAGCGACCATTTGAACCGTTCGCAAATTTTTGCGCAACCTTTCTTGGTGCTTGTCTACAAAGTGCCAAAAAAGGGCATCAAACAAGACAGCTCCTTCTGAATCTATTTTAAAGCCTTGCTTTTTGAGGTAATTTGAGCCCGAAAAATAGGGTTTGGTGGTCATGAGGCCTCCATCGGCATATTGGCTCATGCCGTATACATTCGGAACCATTACCCAGTCGTAGGCGTCCATGAAATGTGTCATAAAGAACCGATACACCTCGTCCGGATGAATTTCTGATAAGAAAAAGAAATTACCCAAAAGCATTAGGCGCTCGATATGATGACCATACGCATGTTGCTCGAGCTTATCTTTGGTCTTTTCTAAAAACGGCAATGTGCCCAACTGTTCCCAAGTGAAAGTTCGTTCGTGTGCCATGGCATTGGTAGTGCGTTGCTGCACGCCTACACGCTCGTAGACAGCACGCACAAATTCTCTCCATCCGATCACCTGCCGCAAGAATCCTTCGGCGCTCTCTATACTTACCTTTCCCTGCTGATAGCATAGGAGCACTTCGTCAATGACTTGTTTTGGGCTGAGCAAACCCGAGTTGAGGGCGGTAGATAAATTGGAATGGAATACATAGGGCGCATCGGTGCTAAAGGCATCTTGGTAAGGGCCAAAAAATTCCAAATTGTGCTTTACAAAATAATGCAGCGCTTCTTGTGCTTCTTGGTGTGTAACCGGATAATACGAAAGATCCGGGTTTCCAGTATTGTTCGGAAATTCGGCAGTAATATCTCGCTCTGCTATGGCAGACCATTGGCTTTTATAATATGGAAAAGCAGGTAATGCCATTCCTTTAGGTAAGGCCTTTCTGTTTTCGGTGTCAAAACTCCAACGCCCCCCTGTTGGTTGGCCATCTGCTTCGAGAAGGATACCGAGGCGCGAGCGCTGTTTTTTATAAAAATCGGCAAGTAAAAAGCGTGAACCTCTTTTGCCGAGCAATTGCTCATTGATCGAACGCGTATTGAGAAACATAGGGTTCTCGTGCCAAATGAGCTCAATTTGGTGCATTTTGGCAAAACGCTCAATTCTTCGGGTCAGCAAATAATCAGTCGGGTCGACGAGCTGAATTTGGGTGGTTCGTTTCTTGATTTCTCGAAAAACATCGGCTAATTGAGCATCTTTATGTGGGATATAACGCACTTCAAAGCCTTTACTCCGTAGTTTTTCTGCGTAGTAACTCATCGATGCACGATGATACGCCAACTTTTTGCGGTGGAATGGAAGGCGTGTAAAAAACAAATCGTCTTCGATCAACCAAAAAGTCTGAACCTCAGCAAACGCAGGATGCTGCTCGAAAAGCTGATGTGGAAAGACCAAACAGATGGATGCTGTCATGTCCATCTAACACCCCGAAAAAGAGTTTGTTCTTATTGCTAAAAATCGCTTAACAATAACTTCATCAAATGCGCACGTTGCGCCCGAACTCTGTGTAATTTTGTCTTGTATATAAAAGATAACATGGATAAAGTTTCTTACGTTGGCAACGCAGATGTAAACGCCATAGACCACCTCTACCAACAATACCGACAAGACCCAACAAGTGTGGACCACAGCTGGGCTAAATTTTTTGAAGGATTTGAATTTGCCCAAACCAACTTTGAACAAGACGGAGCCATTCCGGAGAACTTCGTCAAAGAATTCAAAGTGATCAACCTCATCAATGGCTATCGGACACGAGGGCACCTCTTCACCAAAACCAACCCAGTCAGAGAGCGGCGCAAGTACAGCCCCAACCTAGAGATCACGCATTTTGGTTTGAGCGACCAAGACCTCAACGAAGTTTTTCAGGCCGGTGAACAAATTGGTATTGGCCCAGCAAAACTTTCCGACATCATTGCCCACCTCGAACTCACCTATTGCCAGTCGATTGGCATCGAATATATGTACATGCGTGACCCCGAACGCATCGATTGGTTTCGCAACAAAATAGAACTCAATAACCGTCCGGTTTTTGACCCCCTACGCAAGAAGAACATCTACGAAAAACTCAACCAAGCAACTGGCTTTGAGGCCTTCCTTGGCAAAAAATTTGTGGGTCAAAAACGCTTTTCTATCGAAGGTGGCGAGGGCCTCATTCCTGCCCTTGATACACTTGTGCGCAAAGGCGCTGCCTTGGGTGTGGAATATTTTGTGATGGGCATGGCACACCGCGGCCGCCTCAATACGCTCGCCAACATTTTTGAAAAGCGCCCCCGAGACATCTTTAGAGAATTTGAAGGAAAAGAATTTGATTATGAAACGACCTTCGATGGCGATGTCAAATACCACCAGGGGTTCACTTCGGATATCGTCCTTGATAACGGACAGCAAATTGGCCTTACCCTAGCCCCCAACCCCTCACACCTCGAGGCGGTTAGTACGGTAGTAGAAGGTATTGCCCGAGCTAAAATAGACCACGTTTACCAAACCGAAGACAAGGTTTGCCCCGTACTTATTCATGGCGATGCCGCAATTGCAGGCCAAGGAATTGTCTATGAAACCATTCAGATGGCGGGCCTAGATGGCTACCGAACAGGGGGCACCATTCATATTGTAGTCAATAACCAAGTAGGTTTTACCACCAACTACCTCGACGGCCGCACCTCTACCTATTGTACGGATGTAGCCAAAACAACACTTTGTCCTGTTTTCCATGTGAATGGCGACGACATCGAAGCTGTGGTTACCACGATCGAAATTGCCATGGAATACCGTCAGGCATTTCATCGAGATATTTTCATCGACTTATTGTGCTATCGTAAATACGGCCATAACGAAGGTGATGAACCTAAATTTACCCAGCCGAAGCTCTACAACATCATTGCAAAGCATCCGAACCCAAGAGAAATCTATTTGGAACAACTGCAAAGAGAAGCGCTGCTCACCGCAGAAGAAGCCAAGCAAATTGAACAAGACTACCAACAATTTCTCGAAGAAGAATACGAGCAATCAAGAAGTAGAGATAAAGCTTTGGTCTACGACTTTTTAAGCCTTACTTGGAAAGATTACCGCCACGGCACAGCACAAGATTTTGAAAAATCGCCACAAACGGGCATTGCCAAAAATGAATTACTTAAGCTCGGACGCAAACTATCTACCCTTCCTGAGGGTAAAAAATATTTCAGAAAAATTGCCAAAATATTCGAAGACCGCCTTCAGGCTATTGAGAACGACAAACTCGATTGGGGTTCTGCAGAAATGTTGGCTTATGCCACCCTGCTCGCAGAGGGCCACGCCGTTCGTATTTCGGGTCAGGACGTCGAGCGCGGTACGTTTTCGCATCGCCACGCCGTGGTTAAAACCGAAGATACCGAAGAAGAAGTATTGACGCTCAATATGCTACAAGCGCAGCAGGCGCCATTTACCATCTACAACTCGCATTTATCGGAATACGGGGTACTCGGTTTTGAATATGGCTACTCTCTGGCACATCCATCTGGGCTTACCATTTGGGAGGCGCAGTTTGGCGACTTCTTTAATGGAGCTCAAATTATGGTGGATCAATTCATCTCTGCCGGAGAAGATAAATGGGCCACACAAAGCGGTTTGGTCTTGTTGTTGCCCCACGGCTACGAAGGGCAAGGCGCAGAGCATTCTAGCGGTCGTATGGAACGCTTCTTGCAGCAATGTGCCGACCTCAATATGCAAATTGTCAACACCTCCACACCCGCCAACCACTTCCATTTATTGCGCCGTCAAATCAAGCGCGACTTCAGAAAGCCGCTCGTGGTATTTTCTCCAAAAATGCTCTTGCGCTACCCCGACGCTACCTCTACTTTAGACGAAATGGCAAAGGGCAACTTCCAGGAAGTACTCGACGACCCAACAGCTGTTGTTAAAAATATAGATACTGTCGTGTTGTGCAGCGGCAAGTTTTATTACGAGATGAAAGTCAAAGCAGCTGAACTCGGCGTCAAAAACATGGCTTTTGTGCGCTTGGAACAACTCTATCCATTGCCGACAGCCCAAATTGAAGACATCTTGAACAAATACAAAGCCAAAAATATCCTATGGGCGCAAGAAGAACCTGCCAATATGGGTGCTTGGATGCACATGGCCATGAATTTACGCCATCTCCCACTCATAGGTATCTGCCGCCCCGCTAGCGCCGCAAGTGCCGAAGGATCCAAAAAATTACACGAAATTCGTTTGAAACAATTATTCACTGACCTCTTTGCCTACGCAAAGTAAGCCTTAAATAAAATCGTATGTCACTATTAGAAATGAAAGTCCCGAGCCCGGGAGAATCAATCTCAGAAGTAGAAATTGCCGCTTGGCTTGTTGCCGATGGCGATTACGTCGAAAAAGACCAAGCCATTGCTGAAGTCGATTCAGACAAAGCTACCTTAGAATTACCTGCAGAAGAAAGCGGCATCATTACGCTCAAGGCTGCAGAAGGCGACGTCGTCAAAGTAGGGCAAGTTGTTTGCCTCATCGACACCGCTGCTGCGCGCCCGGCGGGTGCGCCAGTTGCCACTGCGCCAGCCCCAGAAGCCAAAGCTGTGCCAGCTGCTGCTCCTGCAGTTGCTGCTCCAAATCCAGATCCAATCAAGCCAGCAAGCTACGCAGCAGGCGCCGCATCTCCAGCTGCTGCAAAAATCATCAAAGAAAACAATATCAATCCTGCACTTGTAAAAGCCAGCGGCAAAGACGGACGCATCACCAAACAAGACGTTGTGGCGGCCATGTCGGCAGGTTTCTCTACCGAAGCAGCGCAAGGATGGGGCGGAACCCGCGAGCAAAGCCGCGAAAAGATGTCCATGCTGCGCCGCAAAATTGCAGAGCGTTTGGTTTCAGTCAAAAACGAAACGGCCATGCTCACGACCTTTAACGAGGTCGATATGAAGCCAATTATGGATGTGCGCGCCAAATACAAGGACGCCTTTGCCAAACACCACGAAGTGAACCTCGGCTTTATGTCGTTTTTCACCAAAGCGGTAACAGAAGCACTCAAAATGTTTCCAGCGGTCAACGCACAAATCGATGGTACAGAAATGATTTTGCACGACTACGCCGATATCGGCATTGCTGTTTCTTCTCCAAAAGGGCTCATGGTACCGGTGGTGCGCAACGCCGAACAAATGAGTTTAGCTGAAATCGAACGAGAGATCAAGCGTCTTGCCATCAAAGCACGCGACGGCAAAATCACGCCCGAAGACATGACCGGAGGCACCTTTACCATTACGAATGGTGGCGTTTTCGGCTCTATGCTCTCTACCCCGATTATCAACCCACCGCAATCTGCCATTCTCGGCATGCACAATATCGTAGAACGCCCTGTTGCCATCAACGGCAAAGTAGAAATTCGACCTATTATGTATGTTGCTCTCTCCTATGACCACCGCATCATTGATGGCAAAGAATCGGTTGGCTTTTTAGTTAAAGTGAAAGAAATGCTCGAAAACCCTGAGCGCATGATTTTTGGATCCAAAGATCCACTGCAGATCTTACTCGGGCTGTAAAAAATAATTTGTACACAATTAAAAAAGCGCTCCAAGGAGCGCTTTTTTTGCTTCGGACCTTTAGATTGCTTTTCGTATATTTGCTGTTCTAAAAAAAGTACTTACAATGTCAAAAATCAGGAAGCAAGAAGCCCTAGATTACCATTCCTCCGGTAGGCCCGGTAAAATTGAAGTTGTTCCATCTAAGCCCTACGCCTCCCAACGAGACCTCTCCTTGGCCTATTCTCCTGGTGTAGCTGAACCCTGCTTGCGCATTGCAGAAAACAAAGCCGACGTTTACAAGTATACCGCCAAACGCAATTTGGTAGCCGTTATTACCAACGGAACCGCAGTTCTCGGCCTTGGTGACATCGGCCCAGAAGCCGCAAAGCCTGTTATGGAAGGCAAAGGCTTATTGTTTAAAATTTTTGCAGATATCGATGTATTTGACATCGAAGTAGACGCCAAAGACCCAGAACTTTTTATCCAGACCGTCAAGGCCATTGCCCCAACTTTTGGTGGCATCAACCTCGAGGACATCAAAGCACCTGAAGCTTTTGAAATTGAACGCCGGCTCAAAGAAGAGCTCGATATTCCCATCATGCACGACGACCAACACGGCACCGCAATCATCAGCGCTGCTGCCCTGCTCAATGCATTAGAACTTGCCAACAAAAAAATCGAGCGCATCAAAATTGTGGTCTCCGGTGCCGGAGCAGCAGCAGTTTCATGTATCAAATTATACCATCGTCTGGGTGTAAAGCCCGAAAACGTCTACATGTACGACTCCAAAGGCCTTATCCACGGTGGGCGTACTGACCTCGACGACATGAAACAAATCTTCGCCACGCACCCTAAAGATATTGATTTCGAAGCAGCTTTTAAAGGCGCTGACGTCTTTCTTGGGCTGTCTAAAGCAGGGCTTGTTAGCAAAGAAATGATTGCCGCAATGGCCAAAGACCCTATTGTTTTTGCCCTCGCCAATCCCGAGCCAGAAATTCCTTACAAAGAAGCAATGGCGGTGCGCAAAGACATCATCATGGCAACAGGTCGTTCAGACCATCCGAACCAAGTCAATAACGTACTTGGGTTTCCTTATATCTTCAGAGGCTCGCTAGACGTTCGCGCGACCACCATCAATGAAGAAATGAAATTGGCTGCCGTAAAGGCCATCGCCTCTCTCGCTAAAGAAACCATCCCAGAGGAAGTGATTGAAGCCTATGGCGGTAAAAACATTTCTTTTGGTCGGGAGCAAATTATTCCAAAACCATTAGATCCTCGACTCATTTACTATGTGGCGCCTGCAGTAGCGCGCGCAGCCATGGAGTCTGGGGTAGCTCAAGAGCCCATCGAAGATTGGGAAGAATACGAAAACCAACTCAAAAGCCGCCTTGGCCTAGACAACAAACTACAGCGCAATATTACCTCCAAAGCACAAGGTAGCCCCAAAACGGTAGTGTTCCCCGAAGGCGACAACATCAAAATTTTGAAAGCTGCCCAGCAAGCCTATGACGAAGGGGTAGCCATCCCGATTTTACTCGGTAAAAAACAACGCATCCTGGAACTCATGAACGAGTACAGCATCGAAATACCAGAGGTGCAAATCATCGATTGTAAATCCGACGAAGAAGAAGCCCGACGCATTGAGTACGGCACTGCATTCTTTGAATTGCGCAAGCGCAAAGGCATTACCGAATATGAAGCCATTTCTTTGATGCGCGAGCGCAATTATTTTGGCGCCATGATGCTCAATATGGGAGAAGCCGACGCTATGCTCACAGGTCTCACCCGCAGCTACCGTTCGGTGTTGCGTCCAGCAATTAGCACAATTGGCTTGCAAAAAGATGTCAAAACCATTGCAGGAATGTACATCTTAAACACCAAAAAAGGCCCGCTGTTCCTAGCCGATACGACCGTCAATTTAAACCCATCTGCAGCGCAAATTGCAGAAATTACCGTCAACGTAGCCAAGTTTATCCGACGCCTCAAAGTACAACCTCGCATTGCTTTATTGAGCTATTCTAACTTCGGATCTTCACCAGGAGAAGATCCAGAAAAAATGGCCAAAGCGGTACAGATTTTACACGAAACACAACCAAATCTTGTGGTCGACGGCGAAATGCAAGCTAACTTTGCCCTCAACCCAGAACTAATGAACGAGAAATTCCCTTTCTCCTTCCTAGCCAACAAAGAGGTCAACACACTCATTTTTCCGAACCTATCCGCAGGCAATATCGCCTACAAACTTTTGCAACAAACCAATGAGCTCGATGCCATCGGGCCTATTTTAATCGGGATGCGCAAATCCTTACACGTACTGCAACTAGGCGCCAGTGTAAGAGAGATCATCTCGATGATCAAAATTGCAGTTATTGACGCCCAAAGCCAAGACAAATGATCTCCAGACTCAACGGCCGCCTCATCGAAAAAAACCCGACCGACCTGCTAGTCGAATGTGCAGGTGTCGGATATGAGGTCAAGATTTCTTTGCATACCTTTACTGCTTTGCCAGATGCAGAAGCAATTATCTTGCACACCAAGCTCATCGTCAGAGAGGATGCCCACCTGCTTTATGGGTTTGCCACCAAAGAGGAGCGCGAAATGTTCGGACATTTGATCAGTGTTTCTGGCATAGGCCCCAACACGGCCCTCATCATGCTTTCTTCCATGACCCCCGACGACATCGCGCATGCCATTCTAGCAGAGGACGTCGTGAGTATTCAAAAAATAAAAGGAATCGGGACCAAAACAGCGCAGCGCGTCATTATCGACCTCAAAGGAAAAGTATCTAAAATGGAACTCGGAAGCGAGAATATTCTCTCTTCGAACAATAGAAACCGATTTGATGCGTTAAATGCATTAGTTTCACTCGGTTTTGACAAAAAATCAGCTGAAAAAGTATTGGACAAAATTGATACAGGAACCCAAACCGTAGAACAACTGATCAAAGAAGCGTTAAGACTACTATAACCGTGCAACACAACTACTGGAAAAACAATTTAACAGGTATCATCATGCTCATGGTGGTGTTTTTTACTTTTGAGGAGGTGAGTGCACAAACCCCTAACCTCCCTTTTCCAATCTTTAATCCGCTCAATCCTTTTCAAAATTTACCCCAAAGTTTTGACCTCGGAGACCCCACCAATCTCAACCAAACGATTGTCTACGACCCCGAATCTAAAACATTTGTCTTTCGAGACATCATGGGCAAAGACACCTATTTTAGGGCTCCTCAGGCTATGACCCTCGAAGAGTATCTCGAATACGAAGAGAAAAAAAGCTTTTCTTTAGATTGGAAAGAACTCGTGGCCGAAGAAAGTGCAGAAAACCGCACATTTGAATTGCCAATAAAAATAGGATCCAAAGCATTTCAAAGTTTCTTTGGCTCAGATGAAATTACCATTACCCCGGGCGGAAACCTCGAAATTTCACTTGGCGCCAACCACTCTCGGGTAGACAACCCAATTCTTCCCATGCGGCAGCGCAATATCACGCGCTTCGATTTCAATCAAAACATCAACATGGACATCACCGGCCAAATCGGTACCAACATGAAGGTGAATATGAAATACAACACGCGCGCAAACTTCGATTTCGAAAATATTTCCAAATTAGAGCGTACCGGGCAAGAAGACGACATCCTACAAAAAATTGCGCTAGGGCAAGTTAGTTTGGAACTTCCTACCACCCTTATTCCGAGTTCACAAACACTTTTTGGATTTAAAACGCAACTTAAATTTGGCCGTTCGACCGTCGATTTTATCTTAGCACAATCAAAAGGAAAACGTACCGAAATCAACGTAACCGGCAAGGCCCAAGTTCAAAAGTTTGAAATTACTGCCGATAATTACGAGGCGAATCGCCACTACTTTCTCAATTTGTATCATCAACAGCACTACGATACCGCAATGGCCACCTTGCCTGTTGTGAACTCAACGACCTACATTACCCGAATAGAGGTTTGGGTAACCAACCGCAGTAGCATAACCGAAAACACCCGCAATATTGTCGCATTTTCAGACTTAGGCGAGGCCAAACAAGCCAACTGCCAGGGCAATCCGGGCAACTACTCGACCCAAGAAATTCCAGATAACCAAGCGAATGGTCTCTATGACTGGGCAGCAGCTCAACCTTTGGTTCGTGGCTTCTCCAATGCGGTGTTGGCGCTCAGTGCACAAGTCAATTCTCCGGGGCCATTTAATCAGGCTGTCGATTACGAAAAAGTAGAAAATGCCCGCAAACTCAATGACAACGAATTTACCTACAATGCCTTACTTGGCTACGTCTCACTCAATACAGCGCTCAATAACGACGAAGTTTTAGCAGTAGCCTACGAATACACCTACCGAGGCCAAACCTACCAAATAGGTGAGTTCTCTACTGATGGCACCAACGGGCAAGAAGCACTTATTCTCAAATTAATTAAACCAACCATCACAAGTCCAAAAATCAAAATTTGGGACCTCATGATGAAAAACGTGTACTCCATTGGCGCGTATCAAGTCGATCAACTTGGCTTTAAAATAGACGTGTATTACAATAACCGCGAAACCTCTGTTTTGCAACCGTTCTTACCCTTTGAACAAGGAAACATCAATAAAAAACAGATTGTTACCCTACTCGACATGGATAAAATCAATCAAAACAACCAACCTTTCTCGGATGGTGTTTTTGACTTTGCTCCGTTTAATGTGGTCGGCAACAAAATTGATAATGGCGGAACCATCAACCGCAAAAACGGACGCATCTTCTTTACTACCGTTGAACCTTTCGGCAAAACACTCGCCGACAAATTAACCGAGGCTGGCGTCCCAAGTGTTTTCATTAATCAACTGGCCTACACAGAACTCTACGACTCTACCAAAACAGCAGCCCAGCAAATTCCGAGTAAAAATCGTTTTGTGTTCAAGGGAGAGTTTCAATCTTCGATCTCCTCTGAAATTCCATTGAACGTGATGAATGTTCCACAAGGGGCCGTAGTGGTAACGGCTGGTGGAATGCGTTTGGTTGAAGGAGTCGACTTCACTGTAGATTACGCATTTAGTCGCGTAAAAATCCTCAATACAGGTATTTTAGAATCCAATACGCCCATTAAAATTTCAATAGAATCAAATTCTGTGTTTGGTTTTCAAGCGCGTTCTATGATTGGTGGGCGCTACCAATACCGCATCAATGAAAACTTTAAGGTGGGTGCCACCTGGCTGCGCATGATGGAGCGTCCGGTTACACAAAAAGTTGATTTTGGCAGCGAGCCCTTCAAAAACAACGTGCTTGGCGCAGATTTCGCTTTTCGTACCAACGTACCTCTGCTCACCAAATTGGTCGACTTACTTCCCGTTATTTCTACCAATACCATGTCTACCCTTTCTATGTCCGGAGAAGTAGCCACACTCAGACCGGGTCAGCCACGCGCCATAAACAAAGAAGGCACCTCGTACATAGACGATTTTGAGGCATCGCAAAGTGCCATTGACCTCAAAAACATTAGTGCATGGCGTTTGGCGTCTATACCGCAAGGGCAGCCCGATCTCTTTCCTGAAGCGTCCAAAAAAGACCTCAGTGCCGGTTTCAAGCGCGCCAATCTCGCTTGGTACACCATTGATCCCGTTTTTTACCAAAGCAATCAGCTCACGCCCGCACACATCAAGCAAGATCCATCCATGCTTTACGACAGCCGCATGCGACTCATTCAAATGACCGACATTTTTCCGAACCTACAACTTCAATACGGCTCTATCTCCAATATCAACGTGCTCGATTTAGCATACTACCCTGCCGAACGTGGCATGTATAATTTTGATACCACCGCAACTGTAGATTCTATAGGGCACTTTACCAATCCAGAAGAACGTTGGGGAGGCATTATGCGCGGCCTTAGCACCAACGATTTTGAATTGGCGAATATCGAATTTATCCAATTTTGGGTGCTGGATCCGTTTAATCAAGACGCTGAAAACCAGAATCCAAACGCTCCTATGTCTGGCGGCGACCTCTACTTTAATCTAGGAAATGTTTCAGAAGATATCCTACCCGACTCCCGAAAAAGCTTTGAGCATGGCTTACCCTCCAACACCGACCCTTTATTGCAAGACAACATCGATACCACCCAATGGGCAAGAATTTCAACCCAACAGGTAGTGGTGAATGCCTTTGCCAACGACCCCGCCTCGCGCATTAAGCAAGACGTAGGCCTAGATGGCTGGGACAACACCGACGAAAGGCAAAGTTATGCTGCCTTTGTAAGTTGGGTGCAAAACAACACAACATTAAGTGCCGCTGCAAAAGCCCGCATGATTGCCGACCCTTCTACCGACGACTACAACTATTACCTCGACGATAACTACGATACTGATCAGCTCACTATTCTCGATCGCTACAAACACTACAACGGCATGCAAGGCAATTCTCCGACCACAGAAATGTCCGATACCGCCAATGCAATAGGCTACCCGACCATTGCCTCCAACTTTCCCGACATCGAAGATATCAACCAAGACAACAACCTCTCAGAATCAGAAGCTTACTTTCAATATCGCGTAAGCCTGCGTCCGGGCGATATGCAAAATGTGGGCAGCAACTTTATCACCAACAAACAAGTATACCAAAACGGGAACAAAACAGAAACTTGGTATCAATTTAAAGTCCCGATCCGCGACTTCGAAAAACGTATCAATGGCATTCAAGACTTCCGTTCCATCCGCTTCATGCGCATGTATCTAAAAGGTTTTGACGAGCCTGTAGTACTGCGTTTTGCACGCTTAGAATTTGTTCGTGGCGAGTGGCGCCGTTACTTTGAAGACCTCACCCAACCAGGGCTGAGCGTCCAGACCGACCCTAACCTCACTGCTTTTAATATTGCCGCACTCAATATCGAAGAAAATGCACAGCGTCAGCCGATCAATTATGTGGTTCCGCCTGGTATTGACAGAGAAATAGACCCCTCACAAGTATATCAGCGTCAAATGAACGAACAAGCTTTGGTACTCGAAGTTTGTAATTTGCTAGACGGAGACGCCAGAGCAGCTTATCGAAACGTACAGTTCGATGTGCGAACATACAAAAAATTAAAACTCTTTGCACACGCCGAATCTGTGGTACAAAATCAACTCAAAGACAATGAGCTCACTCTTTTTGTGCGCTTGGGCACAGACTTCGTAGAGAACTACTACGAATACGAATTACCACTCAAAGTGACCGACTGGAACGCAACCAACCCAGACCTCATCTGGCCTACGGCTAACAATATTGAAATCGAATTTGACCGCCTACTCGACCTTAAAATGGAGCGAAACGATAAACTCGAACAAGGCGTTCCGGGTGTCTCAAGCGTGGTAGAATACGAAAAAGCAGATCCTAACAATGCCACGAACCGAATTAAAGTAAAAGGAAGCCCGAACCTTCAAGGCATCAGAACCATCATGATCGGTGTTCGAAATCCGTCCAAAGCTGACCCGGACAACACCTGGGGCCCCGACAACGGCGACGCCGAATGCACCAACGTATGGGTCAATGAAATGCGTTTAACCGACTTTGTCAGTGATGGTGGCTCGGCCGCTGTTGGCCAAATGCAAGTTCAGTTAGCGGATTTTGCCGTAGTACAAGCTGCCGGTAACTACTCAGGTATCAACTGGGGTGCTGTAGATAGCCGAGTACAAGACCGTCAGCGTAACCAACGCATGGGTGCAGACATCAGTACCACCATGCAACTCGGGCAGTTCTTCGGTAAGCAAGCCCGCGTATCTCTACCCTTCTACTATGGCTATTCTATCGGACTCATTAATCCAGAATACGACCCTTTTAACCCCGATATCAAACTTTCTAACTACGACATCGCAACCCGCAAAGAGCGCATGCGTTTAGGTCAAGACTTCACGGAGCGCCGCTCTTACAATTTTACCAATGTTCGTAAAGAGGCAAAAGCGGGTACCAAACCACAATTTTGGAGCATTTCTAATTGGTCAGCAACTTATGCTTTTGCAGAAAATATCAAAAGGGATTTCAATATCAAATCCGACATGACCCGCACCTGGACGGGCGCCCTCAACTATAACTACACTTTTGCCGGGAAACCCTGGGAACCCTTTAAAAAATGGCAACCTGCCCAAAAAAATCCTTGGCTCAAACCACTCAAAGACTTCAACCTCTTTTATTTGCCAAAAAACATTGCATTTACCAACGATTACTCACGCATTTACAACGAACGGCAAATCCGAAATATCATCGTCCCTGAATTTGATTTTGAACCCATCTACCTCAAACGCTTTGACTGGAACCGCACCTATCAAGTTGGTTATGATGTAACCAAAGCACTCAAAACAACCTTTACGGCCAACAACCGATCCATTTTTGAAGAAGGAAACCATGCTGTAGACAGGCGTAGCAACCCCGAAGGATACCAAGAATTTATGGATACCATCCGTTCTCAAATGAACACCTTTGGCCGCACCATGGACTACACGCACAACTATTCCATTAGCTATACCCTGCCCTTCAACAAACTACCGATTACTTCCTGGCTCTCCTCCAACGTACGCTATTCAGGTACCTACAATTGGCAGCGTGCCCCACTAGGGCAAGCTGAGTTCGGCAACACCATCCAAAACTCGCGTGCTATCAACATGACTGCACAGGGCAATTTGGTTACATTGTATAACAAAATACCTTATTTCAAACGCGTGCTCTCCGATGGTAGAGGCATGAAAACCAATAGTGCCAGAATGGGTGCAGGCGGCCCACAGCCTGGTAGGGGTGGCCCACCAAAGAAAGCCGAGTTTAAGCCTAAAAAACCGCTCGAAGAAATGACCGACAAAGAGCGCAAAGAATACGACAGACAACTCGCCAGATTCGAACGCAAACAAGCCCGTGAAGAAGCACTCAAAGAAAAAGAAAAAGAACCTATTAATCCTGTTTTGGGCACATTGGCGCGTATGTTGATGTCTGTTCGCAATATATCGGGGACCTATACGCTATCTGATGGCACCATGCTCCCTGGTTATAATCAAGAATCTAGTGTGCTCGGTATGAACGGCAGTTCTTTTGGGCTCATGCCATTCGTATTTGGAAAACAAGGCTATGATGTATTTGGAAGAGAAAACGGTTACCATGTTGGCGATTTCGCCCGAGACAACAATTGGTTGGTCCAAAATGAAAACATCAACAGACAATTTATGGTCAACCATACGGCTAATCTTCAATTAAAAGCAACTCTGGAGCCTCTCAAAGACCTCAACATCAACCTCAATGCATCGCGCAACTACAGTACGCAAGCCGGAGAATTCTATCGCTGGAATCCGAATGCAAATGCCTTTGAAGGACAAAGTCGTTTTGAAACGAGTACGCTCACCTATACTACCATATCTTGGGGTACCGCCTTCGCAAAAATGGATAGCTCGTTTCGTTCGCCCATCTTCCAACAAATGATCAATAATAGCCAACAAGTTTCTCAACTCATAGGCGCTGCTAACACCAATGCGAGTTCGCTTCCAAATGGTTATTACGAGGGTTATTCTGCCACCCAACAAGAGGTTGTTATTGGGTCTTTCCTAACTGCCTATACCAATTCACCAATCGATAGCAAAACCATTAACCCGCGTTCCAATTTACCTTTACCAAATTGGACGATCAACTACGCAGGTCTGAGCAAATTTGCATTTGCTAAAGATGTCGTGAAGTCTTTCAAACTCAACCACGGCTACTCTTCTTCGGTGTCAGTTAATGGCATGCAAACCAACCTCAATGCAACTTTAGATGCCAATGGCTCGCCAACAGCCCTCGACCTCAACAATAATTTCATTTCATCGATGCAAGTTCAGAACATCACCATTTCGGAGCGCTTTTCTCCGTTAATTGGTATGCTCGCTACCTGGAAAATTGGCGGTAAGAATATCACTACCAATTTTGAATACAAAAAAGACCGACAAGCAACGCTTTCCTTAAATAACAATCAAGTTACAGAAACCTTGGGTCAGGAAATTGTCGTCGGTACGGTGGTCAATATCCCAAAACTTAAATTGGTTAGAAGTGTTGATGCCAGCGATCTACTCATTAATGTAAACTTCTCTTTCCGAGATAATGCAACGGTCATCCGAAAGGTAGTCGAGAACACGAACATGGCAACAGCGGGGCAAACAACAGTTAGCTTTAAGCTAGATGCCAACTACAAACTCAACGAATATTTAAGCGCCATCTTCTACTACGAACAGTTTATTAATACGCCAAAAGTTTCCTTGAGCTACCCTACCGGTAACCTTAAAACAGGCGTCACACTCCGCTTTGACCTCAACGGACTTAAATAAAGATTCATGATTAGAGCTGCAGAACCCAAAGACGTCGCTGCTATTTTTGGCCTAATCAAAGAACTTGCCACCTACGAACGCGCTCCTGAACAGGTCAGTAATACCGTTCAACAACTGCACATCGACTTATTTGAAGATCAAATTTGCCATGCCATTGTTGCCGAAAATGCACACGGAACTGTCATTGGTTTTGCACTTTACTATATTTCTTATTCCACTTGGAAAGGCCGCTGTCTCTATTTGGAAGATTTTTATATCATAGAAACGGAAAGAATGCAAGGGTACGGGCAAGCATTATTTGATGAAGTCGTTAGCATTGCGAAATCTAGAGGTGTGAAACGCATGGATTGGCAAGTCTTGGACTGGAACCACACCGCCCTCAATTTCTACCGCCGCAACCATGCTACCCTGGACCCTGAATGGATCAATGGACGCTTATTTTTTGAATAAACACTGCTGTATTTTAAAATATTCGCAAAAAATCGGGCAATATTCAGCCAATCTCGCAAGATGTTCATTTGGTGCGCACGATACAAAAATTTCGTATTAAGTTTATTATGAAATAAGGAGAGAAACAGGTTACTTCTTTTGCATAGCAGTTGACATGCTGCTTGGAGAGGCAGTTTCATTTTCTAGTTTGATAAGAGTTTAATAGTTTTTGTCAACGTCCGAAAGGAATATGCAAAAGAGGTTCCTGTCCTTATTACTGATCACGTACCACTCAGACAGTTTTGTCTACTACTAGGAAAAGGGCTACTTGTTAGCCCTTTTTTTCTTGCACCTTATAAAGGAGTGGCCTGCTGGGGCTCGCATCATTACAAAAGTTGGCCACCTGTAATTCCAAAATATATTCACCATCACTTATTGCACTATCTACAAAAACTAGTTCGGTAATGGTGCGGTCTTTTCTAGGTTGTTGCGGGTAGTTCCAAAAAGCATGATGAAAAGCGAGTACACCCGCATCCTCCTCCCTATCCACAGATGGCGTATCAACTAAAAAATGCTTGACTTCTAATTGATTCAAAAGGTCAACTACCCCTACATCAAAATAACAAGGGTTTGTTCCGGAGTAATTGTTGCTTTTTTTCTCTGAAAGATTGGGCAGTGTTCTGATGACGACCGCTTCGGTAAAACCAAGCGTCAACAATTTTTCCAATTGATCTGCAAATACCACTCGATCGCCATTTGCCAATACGCGAGGTGTTACACTCATTAAACTCGCTTTAAAAAAATAGTCCGAAAACACCTCATTCACCGGAAATATCTCACGGCTAATATGACCGTAAGACTCCGTATGTGTGCCGTGTCCATGCGGATTAAAATAGACATCCCGAAAATTGACCGCTCCCCCTTCGGCTATACTGCCAATAAAGCCATTTGCGCGCACGGGTTCTATGCGCGGTGCATCTACATACCATGCTCTTGGATTCTCTTTTGTTGCGCTCAAAGGCAAAGAAAGATCGAAAGCGGTATTCGTATCGATAAATTGCTGAGGGTTGAGGTAAAAAATCATAGAGTAAAAATAGTGCTTTTCGTATCTTTGCAACTATGGAAGCACAAAAAGACCGCCTTAAAGACCTCATTTCACACGCCAAAGAGTACGGATTCGTATTCCCATCTTCAGAAATTTACGACGGGCTTGCCGCCACCTATGACTACGGCCAGTTGGGTGCAGAACTCAAAAACAACATCAAGACCTATTGGTGGAAGGCCATGGTACAGCTACACGAAAACATCGTAGGCCTCGACTCCGCTATTTTCATGCACCCAACAACTTGGAAGGCTTCAGGGCACGTCGATGCTTTCAATGACCCCCTAATAGACAACAAAGATTCCAAAAAACGCTACCGCGCCGATGTCCTTTTAGAGGACCACATCGAAAAGATCCGTCAAAAAATTGAAAAAGAAGTCGAAAAAGGTCAAAAACGCTTCGGAGACGCTTTTGATGCCGAACAATTTAGGGCCACCAACCCGAATGTCTTACGCAATCAAGAAAAAATTGCGCAAATAGAAGAGCGCATGAAAAATGCACTCGAACAAAACGACCTCGAAGGGGTCCGACAGCTCATCCTTGACCTCGAGATCGTTTGCCCTATTTCTGGCTCTAAAAATTGGACAGAAGTCCGTCAGTTTAACCTGATGTTCTCCACAGAACTCGGGTCAGTAGCCGGCGACGCAAGCACCATATACTTACGTCCAGAAACCGCTCAGGGTATTTTTGTCAACTTCTTGAATGTACAGAAATCTGGCCGCATGAAAATCCCATTTGGCATTGCCCAAATTGGAAAAGCGTTCAGAAACGAAATTGTTGCCCGCCAATTTATTTTCCGCATGCGCGAATTCGAACAAATGGAAATGCAATTTTTTGTGCGCCCAGGCGAAGAAATGAAATGGTACGACTACTGGAAAAACATGCGCACCAAATGGCACCAAAACTTGGGTTTAGGCGCAGAACGCTACCGTTTCCATGACCACCTCAAATTGGCCCACTACGCCAACGCCGCCTGCGATATCGAATACAACTTTCCAATGGGCTTCAAAGAACTAGAAGGGATCCATTCTCGTACCGACTTTGACCTCAAACAACACGAACAACATTCAGGTAAAAAGCTCCAATTTTTTGATCCGGAACTCAACCAAAGTTATGTTCCTTATGTCGTAGAAACTTCAGTAGGTCTTGACCGTATGTTTTTAGCCGTCTTGAGTGCCGCTTATCAAGAAGAAGCATTAGCAGATGGCTCTGAGCGGGTGGTGCTCAAAATTCCTGCGGTTTTGGCTCCCTACAAAGCAGCCATTCTACCGCTCATCAAAAAGGATGGCTTGCCAGAAAAAGCACGTGAAATCATGGCCCAATTGCAGCTCGAATACAGCGTCCAATACGACGAAAAAGATTCAATTGGTAAGCGCTATCGCCGCCAAGATGCCATTGGTACGCCTTTTTCCATTACCGTTGATCACCAAACCCTAGAAGACCACACCGTTACCATCCGAGACCGCGACACCATGAACCAAGAGCGCATTGCCATCTCAGCGCTCGAAAACGTCATTGCTGACAAAGCGAGTTGGAAACGCGTGCTTGCTGATTTGATATCGTGAAACAATTCTTTCTCGCGCTTTTCATAGTACTTTTTTTTAACAACCTTCAAGGGCAATTCATTCTCAATCAAGAAGGTCAAGCATTTGGAACAACACCCTTTTTCAATGCAGAGCTGATTGCAGCCCAACACATCAAAACTATTGAAGGGTTCTACACCTATAAAAAAGGGAATGAGGCGTTCAAACCAAGCCTTGACGCCTTTAGCTACCGTTTTAACACCTCTGGGCAACTCATTTCCAGTTTGGAAATACGACAAAAAGGTTCCGTCAAGGATACACTATTTCATCATTATGCCTACCATACCGACGGCAAACTTAGCATGCACCGATTCTCCGCATATGGCGGTGCAATTTCAGAGCACTATGCGTACGATTCCTTGCAACGCCTCGTCAGTATGGCCTTATACCGAGATGTCTTTGACCACCGCCAAGACTCACTGCTGTCCTCTTTCAAAATGCGCACCGAAACCTTACGCTATCACCAAGGAAATGGAGGAAACTACACCCGCTACAACAATTATCAAAAACCTTATTTAGAAGTCAGTTTAGAACACGACAACAACCAATTTTTAAAACGTAGTGTGGCCTATTACCGCATTTCACAGCACAGTGAAACGACACTTTACACCTACAATCGAGAAGGCCTGCTTGCATCCAAAGCGTGCTACATAGACAGTGCGCAGGTTGCCAAAGAAGAATGGCGTTACCGCTATGACCAATGGGGCAATTTAATCGAAATGCACCAATATGTGCAAGGTGTTTTTCAAAAAGACTTCCAGATTGTATATGACTACAAAACCGGATTTTTAGGCTCCATCATCCAAAAAGAAAATGCCACAGACCACATGAGCATATTGCGGTTTACAAACTACACCTACTTCACTACACCCTAAAATTGGTCGTTAAATTTTTCTTAAAAACTTATTTTTAAGAACTTTGGCATAAAATTTAGGCGAGTCAATTAAAATAAAAATGATGAGAAAACTTTACACACTTCTTCTCTTCGTACTGACCATTCAGACGGCAAACGCGCAACAAGTCGATTATAATTCTTCGAAATGGTTCTGGGGGCTCAATTACGGCGGCACCTGGCACAGTACAGATCTTGCACATGAACGCTACAACGGCTGGGGCCTTACGCTAGGGCGTTCTTACAATTACGATTATGGCCAAAACTTGTCTTTTGACTTGAGAGGCCGATTTTTGTCAGGTGAATGGTATGGGCAGTCAGATGCATTGACCCAATTGACAAGCAGTGTTAACCCTGCTTTAGGTGCTCTTTATTCAAACAATGCCAATTATGTTCATAATTTTCGCTCTGATATCCGCGAACTCGACTTAGAACTCGTCATACACGCTGGTCGTTTGCGCGAGCGCACAGGTTGGGATCCTTTTGTATTTGGCGGCTTAGGACTAACATGGCAACAAACTTGGGCCGATGCCCTCCTTGACTCGACTTTTAGTACTTATGACTATACTAGTTTAGATCCTCAACAACCTGCACAACAACAGCTCATCGGCGTGCTCGACGACATCTACGAGACCAGACTTGACGGTCTACAGGGCAACGATTGGGCGGTGAATTGGATGCCGAGCCTAGGGTTCGGATTGGCCTACCACAAAGGCCGATTCAGCATTGGTGTAGAGCATAAAACCACATTTACTATGGCCGATGCTTTTGACGGTCTTATTCAAACGGATCCACGCCTCCGCAATGATTGGTATCACTACACCTCTGGTTTTTTTCAAATTCACTTTAAAAATAGAGCGCCTAGGCCTACTCCCATTCGAGAGAACAACAATCCAATCAGCAACCAATCTCCGTTTATTCCAGATTGCTTGCAACCGAATGTTCAAGTTATTAATGGTCAAATCAATCCAATAACCGTTCAACAATCTGTTTTCTTACTCAATGCCTCTATTAGTGGTCATTTGAACAATAATCAAGTTCAAATCTTACACAATGGCATGCTGCTCAACGGATTCAATTTCAATCCGAACAACGGACTTTTACAGCGCAGCATCAACTTGCTTCCCGGTAGCAACACCATTCGTGTCACCGCTTTCAATGACTGCGGTAGTGCTTTTGATCAAATCACGATCAATTATGACGACTGCCTTAGTCCGCAACTTTTTTGGCTGCACCCAAGCGCACCAGGCACAACCACTAACCAAAATATTTTTTCACTCAATGCACAATTAGCAGGCAGTACCCAAAATGGTCAATTAGTTGTTTTGCACAATAACATTCCCGTAGCGAATGCCCAACAAATAGGCAACACAATTAGTGCAAACCTGGTACTCACGCCTGGGCTCAATACTTTTCAAGTGCGCTATAGCAATGCTTGCGGCACCGCGCAAATCAGCAGCAGTATCAATTTCCAAAATTGCTTGGCGCCAATTATTACGGTTACAAGTCCGGTAATCAATACCACGCTCAACAATGCGGCATTGCGTCTTCGGGCAACAATTAGTCATATCAGCAACAGGAATAACATTAAAGTTATCCTCAATGGTTTAGAACAAAATACATTTACGTTTAATCAGTCAGGGCAGTTGGAACTCAGTACGCAGTTGCTTTCGGGCAGCAATACCATCACCATTACAGCAGCAAACGATTGTGGCTCAGACATTCAATCCTTCACGTATAATTTTAATGACTGCCAAGCACCCATCATTAGCCTTCAGGGTAATTTGAATAACGCAAACGCTAACAACCCAATTGTTGTTTCTAACCCCAATTTTACAGTATCCGCCACACTGCAATATATGCCAAGTCAAAATGGCTTGAGTGTTACCAATAATGGCGCTCCGGTTGCATTTGATTTTACGAACGGAAATTTCAATTCCATTAACGGAAGCTTAAACGCTACGATCAATTTACAACCTGGTATAAATCAGATTGTCATCAATGCAGTGCGTGCTTGCGGGCAAGCGACTCAAACGATCTTTGTGCGCTACGACAACTGCATAGCACCAGCTATTACCTTGATGCAACCAACGGCGAGCGGAACCACTACAAGCAACCAAACGCTTGCTCTAGTTGCCAATGTCAGTCAGGTCGCAATAAGCCAATCCATTCAGGTAATATGGAATGGAACAAGTGTTCCTTTTAGTTGGACAAATAATCAAGTGACAAGCACCATCAACCTTCAGCAAGGTAATAATGTGATTGAAATTCAAGCAACCAACGCTTGCGGTAATGACACAGAAAATTTAGTTATCAATCTTGTACAGTGTCAGGCACCGCAAATTGCAGTGAATGCAACTATTCCTAACGGCACAAACACAAGTCATTCTTCATTGAACTATACGGCAACACTGACCAACACCTTAGCCAATCAAATTCAACTTACTGTAAACGGCCAAGCGCAAAATTTCAGCTTCGCTAATAACCAAGTCAGTGCTGCAATCACCCTACAACCCGGTGACAACCTGATTCAATTAATTGCTACGAACGCATGCGGTCGGGCTATCGAAAATTGGCATGTCAATTACGAACAGTGTACTGCACCGCAAATCAGCAATACGCGCCCGCAGACCAACATTCAAAATGCCGAACAGCAAATCAATGTAAGTGCACAACTTACAGGTATCACAAACCCCAATGAAATTAGTTTGCTTGTCAATGGCGCCCCAAGTGTCTTCAATTTCTTGAACGGGCTCTTTTCTGCGACGCAGCAATTGCAGCTTGGAGAAAACACGCTTGCATTGAGCGTGACCAATAATTGCGGCTCTGCCGTACATGTCTGGACCTTCAATTACCAACCTTGCGTGAGTCCGCAAATTGCACTAGCCAACCCAGCACTCAATGGAAGCACGGTCAATAGTGCAGCTTTACAACTCAGTGCACAAGTGACCGCACTTACTTCAGCCCAACTTACCCTATCCTTGAATGGGCAAAGCGGGCAACCATTCACCCTTCAAAATCAAAACTTCAGTGCAGCACTCAACCTTCAAAGTGGTCCCAATATTATTGTCATTCAAGGCAAAAACGCATGTAAGCGCACCAGTCAAACCCTTCACATCAATTACACACCTTGTATTCAACCTGGAGTTCAAATAACGAGTCCGGCAGCGGGCTTATTTGGTGTAAGCAATCCGAACATCATTGTAACGGCAACAGTTGATCAAATTACAGACCTATCAGAAGTTCAGGTCTTCAACAATGGTGTGGCTCTGATAGGTGCTACGCTTGTCGGAAACCAATTGAGTATGCCAATCGTGTTGCAAGCTGGCATCAATAATATTGTAATCAACGTTACCAATAATTGTGGTACGGCCTCTCAAAACCGAGAAATACGCTACGAGCCTTGTGCGGTGCCTGAAGTTGTTTACAATATGGGGCCTAACAACCAAACCGTAAGTCAGCCGGTATTTACATACCAAGCGCAAGTTTTAAATTATACGGCCAGTACTTTGATTACGCTCTCCATCAATGGTCTTGTCGTGACCGGCTATAGCAATAATTTAGGTAACCTTGTTGCTGAACTTGGCCTTAACGCTGGTCAGAATAATATTCAAATAACTGCAACTAATGACTGTGGTACCTTGACGGATAGTTATCAGGTCATCTATGATGGTGCAGGTGGTGCAGGGATCAATGCAAGGCCTAGTGGAAACCAACAACAGAATAGCAAGCCTTCCGTCAACAATACACCCAATAAAGTAAATGTTCCGGCTCC
>ERZ888423.615-NODE-615-length-35716-cov-47.301001_pt1 | contig 35716 bp, 31 predicted proteins | sample MGYA00520523_ERZ888423 | MGnify/ENA primary metagenome ERZ888423 (study PRJEB32303, sample SAMEA104408611) | aquatic metagenome | biome: Brackish water; feature: Pelagic; material: water | place: Baltic Sea | collected 2014-06-08T10:24:00 | depth 30,27 m ... | reverse complement strand
ATGCACCCCGGCCCCGAAGGCCCGGTGACCGTCGGGATGCGCTTTGAGGACATATTGCGCCGCGACTGGCGCCATGGCGCGCTGTCGTTGTCGTCATCGCAAATGGAAGAATGGGTCGCCCAACGTCTGGCCGAACGGGCCAAACCCTATCTGCGCAAAGACGTGACCATGCGGGATGGCCGCGTCTATCGCTTGATCGATCGCAAGATCTTGGATGGTGGACGCATGACCCTGATGGTCGATATCACCGAGGTCAAACAGATCGAACAACGGCTTCAGGATGTGATCCATGCCGCCGATTTCGGGACGTGGTCCTTGGATGTGGTCCATTGGGTTGTCGATCTTGATGCGCGCGCCTGCACCATGTTGGGCCACACGACCCAAGCGCTTTCGCCGCTGCCAAAGCCGGACTGGCGCGCCATGGTGCACCCCGATGATCTGTTGCGCATCGAGGATCATATGGCGGATTTTCTGGCGGGCGATGTCGTGACCTATCATGCCGAATACCGCATGCGGCACCGTGATGGACATTGGGTCTGGCTGCAGGCACGCGGGGGCGTGTCCAGCCATCACCCCGATGGCTGTCCCCAGACATTATCGGGCATCTTGATCGACATTTCGCGCGACAAGTCGATCGAGGCCGATCTGTCCTTGCGCGCGGCCGCCATCACGGCGACCAGCGACGGGATTTTGATCACTGATGATGCCGGCATCATCCTTGACATGAACCCGGGTTGTGCGCGGATGCTTGGCTATCCGCCTGCTACCCGGTTGGTGGGCCATCATTGGTCCAAGTGTTTTGCGCAAGATTCGATCACGGCCATCGAAACACGCGGCTTTGCGGCGCTGCAACGTGAGGGCACATGGGTAAGCCCCGCCTTGGGGCGGCGCGTGGATGATGCGCGTGTTGAACTGGAACTCAGCCTGACGCGCATGGCTGACGGGCGCACGGTCTGGGTCAGCCGCGATGTCAGCGCGCGCAACGCGCTGGCGCGCGAAAAGCTCGAGTTGCGCGACAGCGTGAACCGGGCCTACAGGCAAGAAATGGTCAATCTGCTGGCGGCGGGTTTGACACATGATCTGTCGAACCTGACGGCCCTGATTTCGCATCTGTCCGATCCGGCCATGGCGGGGTTCGCCATGGACCACGAAACGCTCATGGTCGAAATCCATGCCGCTGCCCGCCAGGTGGTATCGCTGCTTGATCCGATCCGTGACCTTGGTCAGCGCCAGTCCATGGTGGCATCCACCGATCTGGGCGCGCTCGTGACCGAAGCGGCGGATATCTTGCATTTGGGGGCGCCCGGCACGCTCAGGATTTGCACGCATCTTCCCGATGTGCCGATCACGGCTGATCTGGACGCGATGCAACTGATGCAGGTTTTGCTCAATCTGGGGCTCAACGCACGCGACGCGCTGGGCGATGGGCTGCAAACGATCGATCTGTCGCTGGGTTTGGCCGAGACCCTGCCGCCGGACGCCACGCTGGAAACCGGTGTCATTCCTGACGCGCCTTTTGCGCTGTTTACCATCAAGGACAGCGGCAGCGGCATACCGCCAGCCGTTCGCGCCAGAATCTGGGAGCCGTTCTTTACCACCAAAAAGCTGCGCGGCACGGGGCTTGGCTTGTTTGTGGTGGCCGATATCGTGCGCTCGGCCGGTGGTGGCATCGCCTTGCGCACCGCCGAGGGCCAAGGCACCAGCTTTTTCATCGCCTGGCCATTGTCACGACCCAGCGCCTAGCGCTGTGCGGCATGGCACGCCGTTACCCTTGAGGCTGACGCCAAGCCCTGCCAGTGTCACGCTGTTGCATCAACCGGGCTTTCACCCCCCACGGAGACACGCGCAGATGCCCGACCCATCCGACCGGGACCGCGCCATCAGCCTTGCGCGCGCGCTTGCGGGCGACGCAGCCTTTCGCGATGCCTTGGCCGATCTGATCGCCTTTCCCACCGATGCAAGCCAGCCCGATGCCCCGCTTCAGGCCTATCTGCGCCATGTGGCCCATGGCTTTCTGGCGATGGGGTTCACGACGCAGGGCTACATCACCGAGGGGCGGCCTTTTTTGGTGGCCTCGCGGATCGAAGACAAGACCCGGCCCACGGTTCTGGGCTATGCGCATGGCGATACCGTGCCGGGCATGGCGGGCCGATGGGCGCATGGGCGCGATCCGTGGCGCCTGAGCGAAGATGCCGACAGCGGGCATTGGTATGGGCGTGGCATCGCCGACAACAAGGGTCAGATGCTGGTCAACATGACCGCGATGCAGGCGGTTTTGTCGGCGCGCGGACGCTTGGGGTTCAATGCCCATGTGATCATCGAGATGGGCGAGGAAATCGGATCGCCGGGCCTGCGCCGGCTGTGCGAACGGCTCAAGCCGGATCTTGCGGCCGATCTGCTGGTGGCGTCTGACGGGCCAAGGCTGGATGCGGCCAGCCCCACGATCTTTCTGGGCGCACGCGGCGGTGCAAGCTTCCGGCTTTGCCTCAAGCGGCGCGAGGGCGGGCGGCATTCGGGCAATTTCGGCGGTGCCTTGCGCAACCCCGCCCTTGAACTGGCCCATGCGCTGGCCACCATCACCACGGCGCAAGGCGCGCTGCAGGTCAAGGGCTGGCTGCCCGATGCGGTCCCTGACGCCGCGCGCGCAGCCTTGGCCGGGCTGACCCCCGCCGGCGGCGAGATCGACCCCGATTGGGGGGCCCAAGGCCTGACGCCCGCCGAACGCATCCATGCGTGGAATTCGGCCGAAATTCTGGCCTTTGGCGCTGGCATGATTGCCCATCCCGTCAACGCCATCCCCGATATGGCCGAGGCTGTGGTGCAATTGCGCTATGTGCCGGGCATCGATGATCGTGATCTGGGCGCGGCCTTGCGGGCGCATCTGGATGCGCATGGCTTTGGCGATGTGACCATCACGCCCGAAGGCCCCAGCTTTCGCGCCTCGGCCACCCCGGTCGATCACCCCGCCGCCCGGTTTGCCGCCGCCTCGCTGGGGCAAAGCCATGGCGCGGCGCCTGTGGTGCTGCCCTCTCTGGGTGGGTCGCTGCCCAATGACATCTTTACCGAGCTTTTGGGCCTGCCCACGATCTGGGTGCCCCATTCCTATCCCGGCTGCTGTCAACACGCCCCGAACGAGCATCTGCCCAAGGCGCTTTTGATCCAAGCCACCGGGCTGATGGCGGGGCTTTACTGGGATCTGGGGCTGGCCTCGAAATCCGATCTCGGGCTGTGACCGCCGTCCGCACGCCAGGCGGAAATGGCAGGATTGGTCGAGACAGGATCGCTGGCGGGGGCTTGTGGCACCGCCCGGCGCCTTGGCGCCAGACCGGCGCGCCGCGGGACTGTCGCGTAGCGGTAATGGTGCAACTCGCGCGCCCCGAAATAAAAGCTGACGATGGCGCCCAAAAGCCACCACAGCGGTTCCGGCACCGCCTCCAGCCCCGTCATGCGGGCCGCAAAAGCCGCGGGGTCGACCATCGCAAAGATGAACAGCCCCAGCGTTCCCAGCGCCAGCAAGGGCCGCGGCAGCCGGTTCAACCCGTTGATCACCCGATCAAAACCGCTGCTGCCGCCATACTGGAATTCGGCGGCTGCGGTTTCCAGGGTCGCGCGGTGGATGGCGCTGTCAAGCTCCATCGCGCGGGTGGCATTGGGCAAAAAGACCTCTGACACCCCTTCGACCGCGCCGCCGATGGCCTCGGCCGCCTGTCCGATGCCCATGATGCGCGACATCATCCCCATGCTGCCACCCGCGCGCGATGGTCCGCCTCGCTCAGATGCCAGCGCGGCGCGATGAATTCCTCGGCGCGCGTGATCCATCCCCCCTTGCCGCCATCGCGTCGGCGGGCAAATTTCCGGCTTTGCGGACGGCGATCGCCAAGCTGATAGTAGTAATTCCGCCGGGCAATGCCGTAGGCATCGACCAGATGATCGGGCGCATCGGCCAGCGCCCGATGCGCCGCATGCGCGGTGCGCGGCCCGATCACGCCATCCACGACAAGATCTTGGCCCATGTCACGCAAAAGCCGCTGCAAGATGCGCACCGCGTTCGAGCCCGCATTGACATACATGTCAAAGACGCTGGGCTGCAACGCTGCGGGCAAAAGCCCGATCCGGGGGCGCTGGAAATATTCCGACACAAACAGCGCGATCGCGCGTTCGCGCGTCACCAGTTGCACATCGCCCGTGTCGATGTCGCCATCGCGGTCGAGATCCAGCCCCAGCGCCCGCAACGTATGGAGCGTCACGCCAAACTGCGTGGGCCCGCCCGGGTCATCGGGGTCGTTCACATATCCGCCTTCGCGGGCAATGATGTCTTCTGCGATGGATCGAACCGACAGCATGGGTTCGCCCCTCCATGCTCGGTTTCTGATGCGGGCAGATTACGCAAAGTGGATGAACACCCCGTTAACGCCACAGCCAATTTTGAGGCGCCGCTGGTTGACGCCGCCGCAGGGGGCGGGGGCGCCCCCTACTCGGCCGCCTGCGCCAAGGCTGCGCCGCCGGCTGCCAAGCGCTGCAAGATCTCGGCACGCCTGAGGGCGGCTTTTGCGGCATTGCCCTCTTTCACCAGACCAAAGCCCCGGATCGACAGCGGCAATTCGGCCAATGCCAACAATGCCGTGGCATCGACCGCGCCCGCCTTGGGCAGCCATGCGGCCATATCCGCCTCATACTGGGCGATCAATGCCCGTTCCATCCGGCGCTCAGCCGTGTAGCCAAAGGGGTTGAAGGCCGTGCCGCGCAAGAATTTCAGCCGTGCCAGCACGGGAAAGACATGCGCGATCCAGCCCCCAAACTCCCGCTTTCTGGGCCGACCCGCCCCATCGCGCCCCGGCAGAAGGGGTGGCGCAAGATGATAGCGCAGCTTGACATCACCCTCGAACTCGGTGCGCACCTTGGCTTTCGTATCCAGATGCAGACGCGCCACTTCGAATTCATCCTTGCAGGACAAAAGCTTGTGATAGGCCTTGGCGACGGCCGCCCGCAGCGTCGGGTCTGAAATCCTGTCCAGCATGCGTTGATACCGCCGCGCCAGTCGCGCATTCTGATAGCGCGTCAGATGATCGACACGATAGGCGATCTGATCATCGAGCGTGCGCGGCAAGGCCACCACCTGTGCCGACAGCAAACGCTGGGCTGCGGCCTGGTTGACGACCGCCCAGCGACCCGTCTCGAAGGCTTGGGTGTTGCGCTCGACCGCCGCCCCGTTCAGGGCAATCGCTTCGTGGATCGCCGCATGGCTCAGCGGGATCAACCCCTGCTGCCACGCCGCGCCAAACACCATCATGTTGGAATAAATCGAATCCCCCAGCAAGATCCGCGACAATTCCGTGGCGTCAAACAGCACCAGACGATCTTGAAGCCTTGCCTGAAGAACAACCTCCAACTCGTTTGACGGAATGCGAAAATCGATGTTTTTTGTGAATTCGCCCGTGATGATCTCATGCGCGTTCACCACCGCGCCGGTCTGGCCCGTGCGCATCAGGCCCAGCGTCTTGGCCCCACCGGTCACCACCAGATCGCCACCGATCACGGCATGGGCTTCCCCCAGCGCCAGACGGATGGCCGAGATATCCTGAGGGCTTTGCGCGATGCGCAGATGGATCCAGACCGCGCCCCCCTTTTGGGCAAGGCCCGCCATTTCGATCATGCCCACGCCCTTGCCGTCGATCTGTGCGGCCTGCGCCATCACCGCCCCGATGGTCACAACCCCGGTGCCGCCCACGCCCGTCACCAGAACATTATGCGTGCCGGCAATTGCAGGCAGAACCGGGTCGGGAATGCCCGACAGATCGACCTGGGCGCTTGCCTGTTTGCGCACACGGGCACCTTCGAGCGTCACGAAGCTGGGACAAAACCCCTTGAGACAGCTGAAATCCTTGTTGCAACTGGATTGGTCGATGGCGCGCTTGCGGCCCAGTTCCGTTTCCACCGGCACGATCGAGACGCAATTCGACTGCACCCCGCAATCGCCACAGCCCTCGCAGACATCGGTATTGATGAACACACGGCGATCGGGGTCGGCAAAGCGCCCGCGCTTGCGGCGGCGGCGCTTTTCGGCGGCACAGGTTTGCACATAGACGATGGCCGATACGCCCTCGATCTGCTGAAACCGTTCCTGCACCGCCATCAGATCATCGCGGGGGTGCGTTTCGATGCCTGCCGGAAAAGCCGCCCAGTCGATGTCTTCCTTGGGGTCATGGACCACCGCCACATGGCGCACACCGATCGCCTTGAGCTCGGCCACGACGCGGGCGGGATCAAGCCCGCCGTCATTGCCCTGCCCGCCGGTCATGGCCACGGCATCATTGAACAAGATCTTGTAGGTGATGGTGGTGTTTGCGGCCACGGCCGCACGGATCGCCATGATGCCCGAATGATTATAGGTGCCTTCGCCGATATTCTGGAAGATATGCTTGCGGTGGGAAAACGGCGCCTCGCCGATCCAGTTGGCGCCTTCGCCGCCCATATGGGTAAAGGCCTCGGTGCCGCGATCCATCCATTTGACCATGAAATGGCACCCGATGCCCGCGCCGGCCCGCGCGCCGTCGGGCACCTTGGTCGATGTGTTGTGCGGACAGCCCGAACAAAACCACGGCGTCCGGTTGGCCAGATCGGGCCCATTGCCGCCGCGCGCGGCGTCTTGCACATGGGCCAGCCCCGCACGGATGCGGTCGGTGCCGCGCCCTTCCTCGATCAGGATTTCGCCCAGTTTGAGTGCGATATCACCCGGATCAAGCGCAAAATGGGTTGGAAACAGCACCTCGGCGCTGGCGCCCTTGTGGTGGCCATACACGCGCCGGCCGCGCGGGTCGTCAAAGATCGCCTCTTTCACCTGACCTTCGATCAGCTTGCGCTTTTCCTCGATCACGATGATCAGATCGATCCCGTCGGCCCATTCGACAAAGCTTTTCCGGTCCAGCGGCCATGTCTGGCCAATCTTGTAGGTGGTGATGCCCAGCCGGTCGGCCTCGGCCGCGTCAAGGCCAAGGCTGGCCATGGCCGTCATCAGATCGAGCCAGTTCTTGCCGGCCGCCACCAGACCGATCCTGGCCCCGGGCTTGCCATGCACGCGCCGATCGATGCCGTTGGCGCGCGCAAAGGCTTCGGCCGCGTAGCGTTTATGGGCGAAAAGCCGTTCCTCTTGCGCGATCCAGTGATCGTCCAGCCGGATGTTCAGCCCGCCTTTGGGCATGTCGAATTCGGGCAGCACAAAGCCCATGCGATCGGGCCGCCCATCCACCACGGCGGTGGCCTCGACCGTGTCCTTCATGGTCTTGAGCCCCACCCAGATCCCCGCAAAGCGGCTGAGCGCAAAGCCGTAAAGCCCGTAATCAAGGATTTCCTGCACCCCGGCCGGGCTGACGATGGGCATGGCGGCATCCACCATCGCCCAATCGGATTGGTGGCACACGGTCGAGCTTTCGCCGGTGTGGTCATCGCCCATGGCCATCACCACGCCGCCATGGCGCGACGTGCCGGCCATGTTGACATGCCGCATCACATCGCCCGAGCGGTCCACCCCCGGCCCCTTGCCATACCACAGGCCAAAGACACCGTCATACTTGCCCTCGCCATAAAGCTCGGCGCGCTGGCTGCCCCAAAGCGCGGTTGCCGCCAGATCCTCGTTCAGGCCCGGTTGAAACAGGATATCGGCCGCCGCAAGATGCCGCTGGGCGCGGCTCATCTGCATGTCGACCGCCCCGAGCGGGGAGCCGCGATAGCCCGTCACCAGACCCGCCGTGTTCAAGCCTGCCGCGCGGTCGCGTGCGTGTTGCATCAGCATCAAACGCACAAGCGCCTGTGTGCCGGTCAGCAAAACAGGGGATTTCGTCAGATCAAAGCGATCCTCCAGCGATACCTGCTGCACCCCCATGGCGGGCCTCCCGTGACAGCGTTGATCGAATTGTCATCCAGTATGGGTCACGCATGCTGACCTGTCCACGCAAATCGCATCACAACCGTGCACTGTCACAAAAAAGCGAGATAAATCCGGCACTTTCTCTTGGCAACTGCGGCGGTCATACCCAAGATAGGGATGCTTCATGAGGTGGACCATGGATTGGGACAAGCTAAGGATTTTTCATGCCGTGGCCGATGCGGGCAGCCTGACGCATGCAGGCGATACGCTGCATCTGTCGCAATCGGCCGTCAGCCGCCAGATCCGCGCGCTGGAGGAAGGGCTGAACACGACCCTGTTTCACCGCCATGCGCGCGGTCTGATCCTGACCGAGCAAGGCGAATTGCTGTTTGACGCGACCAAGCACATGACCAAGCGCCTCGATGCCGCCGCCGCGCGCATCCGCGACAGCGAGGAGGAGGTATTTGGCGAATTGCGGGTCACGACCACCATCGGGTTCGGGTCGCTCTGGCTGGCCCCGCGCCTGCCTGCGCTTTACGAAAAATACCCCGATCTCAAGATCGATCTGATGCTTGAGGAACGCCTGCTGGATCTGCCCATGCGCGAGGCCGACGTGGCCATTCGCATGAAGGAACCCAGCCAGGCCGATCTGATCCGCCGCCGCCTGATGACCATCAACATGCGGCTTTACGCATCGCCCGAATATCTGGCGGCCCATGGCACGCCCGCGACCACCGATGATCTGGCGCAGCATCGGGTGATCAGCCAGAACGCCACATCGGCTCAGGTCAGCGCCGGGGCGATCCTGGTGCGCGAATTGATGAGCTATTCGGTTGGATCCACCCTGACCGTGAACAATTATTTCGGCGTGCTGCAAGCGGTGATCCACCATTTGGGCATCGGGGTCCTGCCCGACTACCTGACACAGGATTTTCCCCAACTCGTGCGCGTGTTGCCCGATATCCAATCAGCCGAAGTTCCTGTTTTCCTTGCCTATCCCGAAGAACTTCGGCAATCGAAACGGGTCGAGGTTTTCCGCGATTTCGTCGCCGAAGAGGTCATCGCCTATCGTCGTCGCCGCCGCGAGGAAGAACCCGGTGCGCCTGTCTGAACCCTCGTCTGAACCCCTGTCCGAACCCTTGTTTTGGTCTGTGTGCTATGCGCAACAGGCATATCGGCTTTGCGGCATCGCGGCATGTTTCGCCTTGATAAGTAGCCCTATGCCACATAATTGGGCAGCAATGGGACGCAGACGATCTTTCGTTGTTCCATTACCTCCCTGTTGGACTTTGGCCGAGATTCGTCTCGGCCTTTTTTTTGGCTGAAAGGGTGCCGCCATGGGTTCCTCGATGGTTTCCAAAGTCGAAACAAACCCGGAGTTTCAGGACTGGGACGTGCTGGCCGCCCTGCTGCGCAAAGCCTATGCCCCGATGGCGGGCCGGATCGATCCACCCTCCTCCCTCACCACCATGACGCGCGATGATATCGCCGCCAAGGCGCGGGTCGAGGATCTGTTCCTGATCCGCGACGCGGACCTGCCCATCGCCTGCGGCTTCGGCGCCCCCCAAGGCGACGCTTACGAGATCGGAAAGGTCGCTGTCGCCGACACCCATCGCCGCCGGGGCCTAGCCCGCGCGCTGATCGAGGCCGCCGCCGCCCATGCCCGCGCCCAGGGCTTCGGCACCCTCCAGCTCTACGCCCGGATCGAGTTGACCGAGAACCGCGCCACCTACGAGGCCCTCGGCTTCCACATCGCGGCCGATTTCACCCATCCCGGCTTCACGCGCCCCACCGCCCATTTCTTCCAGCGCGCCCTTTGAGGCGTCCAGTGTCTTCCCCCCGCCCGCGCGCCCTCGTATAGAGCAGCGCAAGCAAAGGGGGCCCGCGCATGACCGAACCAGCCATCACACCCGAACTGATTGCGGCCCATGGGCTGAAGCCCGATGAATATGCGCGCATCCTTGACATCATCGGGCGTGAGCCGAACTTTACCGAACTGGGCATTTTTTCGGCCATGTGGAACGAGCATTGTTCCTACAAATCCTCCAAGAAGTGGCTGCGCACCCTGCCCACCACGGGCCCGCAGGTGATCTGTGGCCCCGGTGAGAATGCAGGCGTGATCGATATCGGTGATGGTCAGGCCGTGGTCTTCAAGATGGAAAGCCACAATCACCCTAGCTACATCGAACCCTATCAGGGGGCTGCCACCGGCGTCGGCGGGATCTTGCGGGATGTCTTTACCATGGGCGCGCGCCCGATTGCGGCGATGAATGCGCTGAGCTTTGGCACCAAGGACCACCCCAAGACGCGCCAGCTTGTGCATGGCGTGATCGCGGGGATTGGCGGCTATGGCAATGCCTTTGGCGTGCCGACCGTGGGGGGTGAGGTGCGTTTTGACCGCGCCTATAACGGCAACTGCCTTGTGAATGCCTTTGCGGCCGGTCTGGCGGATGCGGATGCGATTTTCTATTCTGCGGCCTCGGGCGTAGGCATGCCAGTGGTCTATCTGGGCGCGAAAACCGGGCGCGACGGGGTGGGCGGGGCCACCATGGCCTCGGCCGAATTCGACGATACGATCGAGGAAAAGCGCCCCACCGTGCAGGTTGGCGACCCCTTTACCGAAAAGCGTCTGCTCGAGGCCTGCCTTGAGTTGATGGCTTCGGGCGCGGTGATCTCGATCCAGGACATGGGTGCGGCCGGGCTGACCTGTTCGGCGGTCGAGATGGGCGACAAGGGCGGGTTGGGGATCAAGCTGATCCTCGATCACGTGCCGCAACGCGAAAGCAACATGACCGCCTATGAGATGATGCTGTCGGAATCGCAGGAACGGATGCTGATGGTGCTCAAGCCGTCGATGGAGGCTGTGGCCCGCGCGATCTTCGTCAAATGGGATCTGGATTTCGCCATTGTCGGCGAAACCATCCCCGAAGACCGCTTCGTGATCATCCATGGCAACACGGTCAAGGCGGACCTGCCGCTGTCAAAGCTGTCGTCCGAGGCCCCCGAATACGACCGCCCTTGGGTGCCCACCCCCCCTGCCCCGGCGCTGGACCCCGTGCCCGAGGTCGATCCCATCGATGCGCTCAAGGCCTTGATCGGATCGCCCAATTATTGTTCGCGGGCGTGGGTCTATCAGCAATACGACCATATGGTGCTGGCCGATACCGTCCTGGCCCCGGGCCTGGGCGCGGGCGTGGTGCGCGTGCATGGCACGACCAAGGCGCTGGCCTTCACATCCGATGTGACGCCGCGCTATGTCAAGGCCAACCCCGTCGAGGGCGGCAAACAGGCGGTGGCCGAAGCCTGGCGCAATCTGGTCGCGGTGGGCGCAAGGCCGCTTGCCGCCACCGACAACCTCAACTTCGGCAATCCCGAAAAGCCCGAGATCATGGGCCAGTTCGTGGGTGCCATCCAAGGCATCGGGGCGGCCTGTGCGGCCCTCGACATGCCGATCGTGTCGGGCAATGTCAGCCTTTACAATGAAACGGACGGTCAGGCGATCTTGCCCACGCCCACCATCGGCGCGGTCGGTCTGTTGGACAGTCTCGATGATCTGATCGCGGGCAAGGCGCGCGATGGGCATGTCTTGTTGGTCGCGGGTGCCACGGTCGGGCATCTGGGGCAATCGGCACTTCTGGCCGAGGTGTTCAACCGCGCCGATGGCGATGCGCCCCCCGTCGATCTGGAGGCTGAACGCCGCGTGGGCGCGTTCATTCTGGCCAACCGCAAATGGATCACCGCGTGCAGCGATCTGTCGGATGGGGGGCTGGCGCTGGCAGCGTTCGAAATGGCGGTGGCGGGCGATGTGGGGATCAGCCTTGAGGCAGCCAGCATGGCCATGTTGTTTGGCGAGGATCAGGGCCGCTACCTGATCGCCACCAGCTTTGACAAGGCCGAGGCGCTGATGGTGGCGGCCGGACAGGCCGGGGTGATCTTGCACACGGTGGGCCGTGTGGGCGGCGACAGCCTGCGCATGGGCGGGTCGGCCGCCCCCTTGGCGGAACTGGCCCGTATCTGGCGCGGTGCCTTTGGCGCCCATTTCGCATGACCCAAGCCGCGGCCGCCCGCTTGCAGCGCCGCGCGCCGCAGCCTACACTATGACCAAACAAGCCGAGGATACCCATGGCCATCACCGCCCGCGACATCGAGGACATGCTGAAAGCCGCCTTTCCCGCCGCACGGATCACCGTGGATGGCGATGACGGCGCGCATTTCGCGGCGCAAGTCATCGACGAAAGCTTTCGCGGTCTGAACCGCGTCCAGCAGCAACGCGCGGTTTACGCCGCGTTGAAAGGCAAGATGGATGGCAGCCATGGAGAGCTGCACGCGCTTGCCTTGACCACCAAAGCCCCGGATTGAAAGGGATTTTCAGATGAACGCCGAAGACACCATCCGCAAGACCGTGACCGAGAACGATGTGGTGCTGTTCATGAAAGGCACCAAGATGATGCCGCAATGCGGTTTTTCCAGCCGTGTGGCGGGCGTGTTGAATTACATGGGCGTCAGCTTTGCCGATGTGAATGTGCTGGCCGATGAAGGCATTCGTCAGGGGATCAAGAATTTCTCCGACTGGCCAACCATCCCGCAGCTTTACGTCAAGGGCGAATTCGTCGGCGGCTGCGATATCGTGACCGAGATGACGCTGTCGGGCGAACTGGATCAGCTTTTCACCGATCATGGTATCGCTTTTGACAAGGATGCCGCCGACAAGATCCGCGAAGCCAACGGCTAATCCGCACCCCGCTTATGCGGGACGATCGGACAAGGGCCACAGACCTTTTCCGTCGTGTGAAAATCGCTGACAAAAGGATCGGGCGGCTTAGCCGCCCTTTTTCTTTGTCTCGCCCGCCCGCACATGTTTGGTCAGCCGCGAGGGGATGGATTTCTTGCGGTTCTTGAACGGGTTCTGATCGGATTGGCTGCGGAAATACAGACGGATCGGCGTGCCGGGCATGTCGAAATCCTGACGCAACCCGTTGACCAGATAGCGGCTGTAGCTTTCCGGAAGCTGGTCGGGATGCGAGCACATCACCACAAATCCGGGTGGGCGCGTCTTGGCTTGCGTCATGTAGCGCAAGCGGATGCGGCGGCCGCCGGGGGCGGGTGGCGGATGGGCCTCGGTCATGGCCATCAGCCAGCGATTGAGTTGCGCGGTGGTGACGCGGCGGTTCCAGACATCATGCGCCTTGAGGATGGCCGCCTGAAGCCGGTCAAGCCCCTTGCCGGTCTTGGCCGATACCGTGACCAGCGGCGCGCCCTTGAGTTGGGGAAGCAAGGTGTCAAAGCTGTCCTTCAAGGCCCTCAACTTGTCTTGCTTGTCGTCTTCGAGATCCCATTTGTTGACCGCCACGACCACGGCGCGGCCTTCACGCTCGGCGAGATCCGCGATGCGCAGATCCTGGGATTCGAACGGGATCGCCGCGTCGAGCAGAACCACGACCACTTCGGCGAATTTCACCGCGCGCAACCCGTCGGCCACCGACATTTTTTCCAGCTTTTCCTGAATCTTGGCCTTTTTGCGCATCCCGGCCGTGTCAAAGATGCGCATCGGCGTGCCATCCCATGTGACCGGCACCGCGATGGCGTCACGGGTGATGCCCGCCTCGGGGCCGGTCAACAGCCGCTCTTCACCCAAGATGCGATTGATCAGCGTGGATTTCCCGGCGTTGGGACGCCCGACCACCGCGATCTGCAAGGGCCGCGATGGGGTGATCTTGCGGTCGTCATCTGGCCCTTCGACATCGGGATCAATGTCGATATCGGTTTCGGCCTCTTCGATCTGGCTCAGCTTTTCCTCGGCCTCATCGATCAGCGGCGCAAGCACCACGGCAAGCTCGGCCATGCCTTCGCCATGCTCGGCCGATAGCGCGATGGGCTCACCCAGACCAAGGCCATAGGCCTCAATCACGCCGGCCTCACCCTGTCGGCCCTCGGCCTTGTTGACGCCAAGGATCACCGTGCGCCCCGAGCGGCGCAGGATCTCGGCAAACAGCTGGTCCGTGGGGGTGATGCCAGTGCGGGCATCGACCAGGAACAAGCTGGCATCGGCCATGGCCACGGCGCGTTCGGTCAGGCGCCGCATGCGGCCCTGCAGGCTGTCGTCTGTGGCATCTTCAAGTCCGGCGGTATCAAGCACGGTGAAGCGCAACCCGCCCAGCCGCGCCGCCCCCTCGCGCAGATCGCGCGTCACACCGGGCTGGTCATCGACCAAAGCCAGTTTGCGGCCCACCAACCGGTTGAACAGGGTGGATTTGCCGACATTGGGGCGGCCGACGATGGCGAGGGTAAAGCTCATGGGATGTGGTTCCGGGATGCCGAAGATCGGCTGATACCGCAGGGCCCTTGTGGCATCAAGCCTTGATGCGGCGCGCGGCCTGTTCAAGGGCTTGCGCAAAGGCGCTGCGGTCCGATCTGGAAAAGGGGCGCGGGCCACCCAAGGCGTGCCCACCCAGGCCCTGGCCGTCCAGCCCGCCGCGCAGATCGGCCAGCAGATCGCGGGTGGCAAGCCTTGCGCCGATGTTGGTGGCCGTCAGCCCCTCGCCACGATGGGTCAGCACCGCCGCGCCCGCCTTGATGGCACGGTCCGCCAGGGGCAGATCGGCGGTGATCACGAGGCACCCCGGACCAGCCATGGCGGCGATCAGGTCATCCGCCGCGTCAAAGGCATCGCCCGCCATCGTCATCTGGATCAAGGGATGGTCGGGATGGCGCAGATAGGAGCCGGCAAACAGCCGCACGGGCAGCTTGTGGCGATAGGCAACGGTGTAGATCTCGTCTTTCACCGGGCAGGCATCGGCATCGACAAGGATCATGGGCGGGTGGCTGTGCCCCGCGCCGTGGGTCATGCGCCGCGTGCCAGATTGCGCAAGCTTTCGGTCACGGTGCCGCTATCGGATCCAAGCCCCAGAAACCGGACACCGGCATCGACCATGTCGGCGGCCATGCCGGGCGACACGATGATGCCCGCGGTCTTGCCCGCCGCAGTGATCACACCCACGCCACGGCGAATTTCCGCCCAAAGCGCGGGGTTGCCCATGTCATCGCGCAGCCCCATGTCGGCCGCCAGATCGGCAGGCCCGACAAAGACGCAATCCACCCCGTCAACGGCGGCAATCTGTGCCAGATCGGCCATGGCGGCGCGGCTTTCGGCCTGAACGATGACGCAGATCTGATCATTGGCGGTGGCGGCATAGTCGGCAATGGCACCATAGCCGCCCGCGCGCATCGTGGGCCCGCCACTGCCGCGCACGCCTTGGGGCGGGTAGCGACAGGCAGCGACGGCTGCGCGCGCCTCGGCCGCAGAATTCACCATCGGCACCATCACGCTTTGCGCGCCCATGTCGAGCGCCTGTTTCAGCAGCCAATCGGCATTGACAGGCACGCGCACCACGGCCGACGTGCCTGTGCCCGCCAGCACCATGAGTTGTCGCCGGATGACGGTCGGATCCCAAGGCCCGTGTTCGCCATCCACAAGGCACCAGTCAAATCCCGCCCGCCCCGCAATGTCGGTGACGATATCTGACCCCAATGACAGCCACAGCCCGCGCAAAAGCTGGCCTTGGCCCATGGCGGATTTGAGTGTGTTGATCGGTGCTGGCATGGTGGTCCCTTCCCTTGCCCGGTGTGTTCTAGAGCGCGCCGCCCGTGACCTCGCGATACCAGCGGCGGATCAAGGCCCGGTCGGCATCGGTGAGATAGGCGAAATTCCCCGGCGGCATGGCATGGCTTACGCCCGCCTGCAGATAGATCGCTTGCGCCTGGATGGCGATGCGCGCGCCAGTGTCAAGCATCACGCCGCCGGGCGCGGCCGCCAGACCGGGCATGAACACCTCGGCGGCGTGGCACATGGCACAGTTGGCGGCGACAAGCTCGCGCACCTCGGGAAAGGTTTCGTGGGCGGCGAAACGTTCCTGCCGGGGGCTGAGCGCGGTCTCGGCCAGCGGGTCATCGCGCAAGAGCGGCAGCATCGACAGCCAGACAATCACCGCAAAGATCGCGGCCGTGGCCCCCCATGTCCACCACAGCATGCCCTTGCGCATGTGCATGGTGTTGAAGAAATGCCGGATCGTGACCCCCATCAGGAACACCAGGCTGGCGATCAGCCAGTTCCAGTCCGACGCAAAGGCAAGCGGATAGTGGTTTGACAGCATCAAGAAGATGACCGGCAGCGTCAGGTAATTGTTGTGGGTCGAGCGCAGCTTGGCGATCTTGCCGTATTTGGGATCGGGGCTGCGCCCGGCCTTGAGATCGGCCACCACGATCTTCTGGTTCGGGATGATGATCATGGCGACATTGGCGGTCATGATCGTGGCCGTCAGCGCCCCCAGATGGAGCAGCGCCGCGCGGCCCGAAAACACCTGCGCATAGGCCCAGGACAGCGCCACGATGATGGCAAACAAGAGCAGCATCAGCCCTGTGGGGTTGTTGCCCAGTCTGGACTTGCACAAAAGATCATAGGCCACCCACCCCACCACAAGCGACAGGCCCGAGATCACCATCGCCTGCCAAGGCGCAAGTTCCCTCACCGTCCAGTCGATCAGATACATCTCGGCGCCGACCCAATACAACAAGATGAGCAGCGCCACACCCGACAGCCAGGTGGCGTAGCTTTCCCATTTGAACCAGGTCAGATGCTCGGGCATGGCGGCGGGGGCGACCATGTATTTCTGGATATGGTAAAACCCGCCACCATGGACCTGCCATTCCTCGCCATCGGCGGGGCCGGGAACATTGCGGTTCAGCCCCAGATCGAGCGCGATGAAATAGAAGCTCGACCCGATCCACGCGATCGCGGTGATCACATGCAGCCAGCGAACGGCGAATTCCGCCCAATGCAGGAAAATGGTCATGTCCATGGGAAAGCTCCGGTCCTTTGCGCGACCATCCGACAAAACCGACCCAAAGCGCAAGGCATCGCGCGCGGCTTTGCCATCAATGCGATCAAGACGCTTTACCTGCGGATACCTCTTTTCATGTTTCCGTCGCACAGCTAGGGTTTCGTGCCATACCAATGACCCTGTCCAACCTGGGAGTACGACAGATGAAGAAAATCCTTCTTGCCTCTGCCGCCATGATCACCATGGCCGGCACGGCACAAGCCGACATCACGCTGGGCGTGTCGCTCGGCTTTACCGGCCCGCTGGAATCGCTGGCACCGCCAATGGCGGCCGGCGCCGAAATGGCCATGGCCGAAGTCACGGCAAGCGGCAAGCTTTTGGGCGGCATGTCGGTCAGCGCGGTGCGCGGCGATTCGACCTGTATCGACGCAGCCGCCGCCGTGGCCGTGGCCGAACGCCTGATCACCTCGGATGGCGTTTCGGGGATCATGGGTGCCATGTGCTCGGGTGCGACGACCGCCATGCTTACCAATGTCGCCGTGCCCAACGGCATGGTGATGATCTCGCCCTCGGCCACCTCGCCCGCGCTGTCGACGGTGGAAGACAACGGTCTGTTCTTCCGCACGGCCCCCTCGGACGCGGCGCAAGGCGTCGTGATGTCCAACGTCATCCTCGAGCGTGGCATCAACACGGTCGCTGTGACCTATACCAACAACGATTATGGTCTGGGTCTGGCCAACAGCTTTCAGGCGGCATTCATCGCAGCGGGCGGCACCGTGACGCTCGTGGCAGCCCATGAAGACGAGCGCGCCGATTATTCGGCCGAGGTCGGCGCATTGGCGGCCGCCGGTGGCGATGCGCTGGTTGTGGCGGGCTATGTCGACAGCGGCGGGTCGGGCATCATCCGCGCGGCACTGGACACCGGCGCCTTTGACACCTTTGTCTTCCCCGACGGCATGGTCGGTCAGGCGCTGGTCGATAATTTCGGCACGGAAATCGACGGCTCCTTCGGCCAGTTCCCGGGGACCGATTCGAACGGTGCGGACATCTATCACCAGATGGCAACGGCGGCCGGTTTCGATGGCACCTCGGCCTTTTCCAAGGAATCCTATGACGCGGCGGCGCTGATCATGCTGGCGATGCAGGCGGCGGGCTCGACCAACCCGGCTGACTACGCCCAGCATGTGATGGATGTGGCCAACGCACCGGGTGAGCCGATCTTGCCGGGCGAGCTTGGCCGCGCGCTGGAACTGCTCGCCGCCGGTCAGGACATCGACTATGTCGGTGCCTCGGCTGTGGAACTGATCGGGCCCGGCGAATCCGGTGGTGCCTACCGCGAGATCGAAATTCGCGGTGGCAAGATCGAAACCGTGCGGTTCCGTTGATTTCGGCACCCTGACAACCGATGCAGCCCGGGTCCGCCCCGGGCTGCGTTTTTTCCAAGGAGACCCCGCCCGATGATCGAGGTGCGCGACCTGCACAAGCATTTCGGCGGCTTTCACGCCGTCGATGGCGCCAGCCTGCGGATCGAAACCGGATCGATCACCGGGTTGATCGGGCCAAACGGCGCGGGCAAGACCACGCTTTTCAACGTGATCGCGGGCATGCTGGCGCCCACGCAAGGCCAGGTCTTCATGGATGGCGAGGATATCACCGGGCTTGCCCCGCATCGGCTGTTTGCCAAGGGGCTGTTGCGCACCTTTCAGATCGCGCATGAGTTTCATTCGATGACCTGCCGCGAAAACCTGATGATGGTGCCGCCGGGACAGTCGGGCGAAAGCCTCTGGAACACATGGTTCGGCCGCAAGCGCATCGCCGACGAAGACCGCGCGCTGCGTGCCAAGGCCGATGAGGTGCTTGAATTCCTGACCATTTCCCATCTTGCCGATCACCCCGCGGGAATGATTTCGGGTGGTCAGAAGAAATTGCTGGAACTGGGCCGCACCATGATGGTGGATGCCAAGATCGTCTTTCTCGACGAGGTTGGCGCCGGCGTGAACCGCACATTGTTGAAGACCATCGGGGATGCGATCGTGCGGCTGAACCGGGAACGCGGCTACACATTCTGCGTCATTGAACATGACATGGATTTCATCGGGCGGCTGTGTGACCCGGTCATCGTCATGTCCGAAGGGCGCGTGCTGGCCCAAGGCACGATCGACCAGATCAAGGCCAATGAACAGGTGATCGAGGCCTATCTGGGCACCGGCTTGAAAAACAAGGCCAAGCTGGAAGGCATCGGCGCATGACCGACAACCCCTACCAGACTGACCGGGGCAACAAGGACGTCTCGATCACCAATCCCAAGGGGGTGGGCACGATCACGGCTGTGCCCGGCACCGACCGGCCAATGGCAACCGACACGGCCTTTTTGATCGGGGACAGCATGACAGGCGGCTATGGCAACGGCCCCGATATCCTGCATGACTGCACCATCGCCGTGAACCCCGGCGAGATTGCGGTGATCGTGGGGCCCAACGGCGCTGGCAAATCCACCGCGATGAAGGCGGTGTTTGGCATGCTGTCGCTGCGCCAAGGCTCGGTGCGGCTGGATGGTGAGGATATCACCACCCTGTCGCCACAAGCCCGTGTGGCCAAGGGGATGGGCTTTGTTCCACAGACCGGCAACATCTTTACCTCGATGACGGTCGAGGAAAACCTGGAGATGGGCGCCTTTATCCGCCGCGATGACATCCGCAAGACGATGGAACAGGTTTTCGCGTTGTTTCCGATCTTGCGCGACAAGCGCCGTCAGGCGGCGGGGGAATTGTCGGGCGGCCAGCGTCAGCAGGTCGCGGTGGGTCGCGCCTTGATGACCAAGCCCAAGCTCTTGATGCTTGATGAACCGACCGCGGGCGTCAGCCCCATCGTGATGGATGAGCTGTTTGACCGCATCATCGAGGTCGCCCGCACCGGCATTCCGATCTTGATGGTGGAACAAAACGCGCGCCAAGCCCTGGAAATCGCGGACCGGGGTTATGTGCTGGTGCAAGGGCGCAATGCCCACACCGGCACCGGCAAGGAACTGCTGGCCGATCCGCAGGTCCGCCGCAGCTTTCTGGGGGGATGAGCATGGGCTGTGGGCTACCGGCACAGGGGGAGATCTGAATGGATATCCTGAACGCCATCGTCGTGCTCTTGAATTTCGTCATCATTCCTGCGACCGCCTATGGCGCGCAACTGGCGTTGGGCGCGCTGGGTGTGACGCTGATCTATGGCATCTTGCGCTTTTCGAACTTTGCCCATGGCGACACCATGGCTTTTGGCACAATGATCGTGATCTTGTGCACTTGGGGTTTGCAGGCCGCTGGCGTCACCCTGGGCCCGCTGCCCACGGCGCTGCTGGCTTTGCCCGTGGGCATCGCGCTGACGGCGCTGTTGCTGATGGGAACCGACCGGGCGGTCTATCGGTTCTACCGCCGACAAAAGGCAAAACCGGTGGTTTATGTCATCGCCTCACTGGGGGTGATGTTCATCATGAACGGCATTGTGCGGTTCATCATCGGGGTCGACGATCAGCGCTTTGACGATGGCGAACGTTTCCTCATTTCGGTGCGCCGCTTTCGCGATCTGACCGGGCTGGAGGAAGGTCTGGGCATCCGCACAAGCCAAGCCATCACCGTGGTGGTGGCCTTGATCGCCATGGTGGCGCTGTTTTGGTTTCTCAACCGCACCCGGACAGGCAAGTCGATGCGCGCCTTTTCCGACAATGAGGATCTGGCGCTGTTGTCGGGCATCAACCCCGAACGGGTGGTGATGATCACATGGTTGATCGTGGCGGCGCTGGCGACCACGGCGGGCACGCTTTATGGCCTCGACAAGGCCTTCAAGCCCTTCACCTATTTCCAGCTGTTGCTGCCGATCTTTGCCGCGGCCATCGTTGGGGGCCTCGGCAATCCGGTGGGTGCGATCCTGGGCGGTTTTCTGATCGCCTTTTCCGAGGTCGGCGTGACCTATGCCTTTCGCAAGGTGGTGGGCTATCTTGGGCCCGAGGGTTGGGAACCGGCCGGCATGATGCAGCTGTTGTCGACCGATTACAAATTCGCCGTCAGCTTCACGATCCTGCTGATCGTGCTGCTGTTCCGTCCGACCGGCATCATGAAGGGCAAGACGATATGACCGGCGTGCGCGACATCAGGGCGGTGGCATTGTTTGCCGCGGTGGCCGTGCTTTATCTCGGCACGGGCTTTGTTCAGTCATGGAACATCGCGCTGAGCATTTTCAACATGGGCCTTGTCAGCGCGATCCTTGCGCTGGGCGTCAACATGCAATGGGGGTACGCGGGCCTGTTCAATGTCGGCGTGATGGGCTTTGTCGCGCTGGGCGGTCTGGCGACCGTGCTGATCGCCGTGCCCCCGGTCGAGGATGCCTGGGCGGCGGGGGGCTTGCGCATCGTGCTGGCGCTGGTTCTGGGGGCGGCCACGATCATCGCCGCGATCCTTGTATGGTCCAAGCTGGCACCGGGGCGGTTGCGCGCGCTGGGCATGGTGGTGATCCTGATCGGCGGTTTTGCGCTGTTTCGCACGGTTTTTGACGGTGGCGTCATCGCTGTCGAGGCGGTCAACCCGGCCGCGACCGGATTTCTGGGGGGGCTTGGCCTTCCGGTGCTGGTGGCCTGGCCCGTCGGTGGGGTGCTTGCGGCCGGTGCGGCATGGCTGATCGGCAAGACCGCGCTGGGGCTCAGATCGGATTATCTGGCCATCGCGACGCTGGGGATTTCGGAGATCATCATTGCCGTTCTGAAGAACGAGGATTGGTTGACGCGCGGGGTCAAGAACGTGACCGGCGTGCCGCGCCCGGTCCCCTATGAGGTCGAATTGCAACAGACCCCGTGGTTCACCGATCTTGCCGCCCGGCTGGGGGCCGACCCTGTCAGCATGTCCTCGATCATGGTCAAGCTCAGCTATGCGGGCCTGTTCATGGTGGTTTTGCTGGTGCTGATCTGGTTTTCGCAAAAAGCGTGGAATTCGCCCTGGGGCCGGATGATGCGGGCGATCCGCGACAATGAGGTATCGGCCGCCGCCATGGGCAAGGATGTCAAGGCACGCCATCTTCAGGTCTTCGTGCTGGGATCGGCCGTGGTGGGGATGGCCGGCGCGATGATGACAACGCTCGACAGCCAGCTTGTGCCCAGCAGCTATCAGCCGCTTCGCTTTACATTTCTGGTATGGGTGATGGTGATCGTCGGGGGATCTGGCAACAATTGGGGGGCGGTCTTGGGCGGTTTCCTGATCTGGTGGCTCTGGATTCAGGTGGAGCCGCTGGGACAGCTTTTGATGCAGTCCATCACATCAGGCATGGCCGAGGGGTCATGGTTGCGCGCGCATCTGTTGGAAGCGGCGGCGCATATGCGGCTGATGACGATGGGGGTGATCTTGCTTTTGGTGCTGCGCTTCAGCCCAAGGGGGCTGATCCCCGAACGCTAGGACCAAAGGGGCGCGCGATCAGCGCCCCTCGAATACCGGAGTGCGCTTTTCAAGAAAGGCCACCACGCCTTCCTTGAAATCCCGCGTCTTGCCACATTGGCCCTGAAGCTGGCCCTCCAGCATCAACTGCTCATCAAGGCTGTTGCCAAAGCTGGCCTGCATCGCGGCCTTGACGCGCTTGAAGGCAGCACCTGGACCTTGGGCCAGATGCATCGCCCGTGCCCGCCATGTCGCGTCGAATTCGGCATCGGGCACCGCTTCCCAGATCATGCCCCAATCATCGGCCTGACGTGCGGTGATGCGGTCGGCAAACAACGCCGCCCCCATCGCCTTTTGCATGCCGATGCTGCGCGGCAAGATCCATGTTCCGCCCGCATCGGGGATCAGACCGATCCGGGTGAAGGCCTGAATGAAGCTGGCGCCTTCCGTGGCGATGGTGATGTCGCAGACAAGCGCCAGATTGGCCCCAGCGCCTGCGGCCGTCCCGTTTACGGCAGCGATCACCGGCACGGGGCAATCCACGATCGCCATCAGCATCGGCACATATTCATCGCGCAGCGTCCGCTCCAGGTTAAGCGTGGCGGCATTGCCCCCATCGCCCAGATCCTGACCCGAGCAAAAGGCACGACCCGCCCCGGTCAGGACAACCACCCGCGCCTCGCGCCCGGCGGTGCCGATGGCATGGGTGATTTCCGCACGCATCTGGGTATTGAGCGCATTCATCACCTCGGGGCGGTTCAGCGTAACCACCGCCATCCCGTCGTGATCTTGGCGTGTGATGGTGTCATACTGCATGGCTGCCTCCGCCTGGGGTTTGGGCCAAGACTAGGCAAAGTGGCGCGGCGCGAAAAGCGCAAACGCTGCGTCACTCCTTCAGAAGCACCTTCAGACGGGCTTCTTCATCAGGTGACAGCGCGGCCTCGGCGGGGGCCACGGCCACGGCGCGGCGGCGGATATAGACAATTGAAAGCGCCCCGCCCAAACCGATCAGCAACAGCGGCGCCGCCCAGAGCAAGATATTGGCCCCGCTCAGCGTGGGGCGCAGCAACACGAATTCGCCGTAGCGGTCGACGACATAGCTCATCACCTCGGCGTCGCTGTCGCCCGCGACCAGACGCTCGCGCACCAAAAGCCGCAGATCGCGGGCCAGTTCGGCATTAGACTCATCGATCGATTCGTTGCGGCAGACGATACAGCGCAAACCGCCCGAGATGGCGCGCGCGCGCTCCTCCAGCGCCGGATCGGGCAGAACCTCGTCGGGTTGCACCGCCCCGGCCGGGATGGCCAGCGCCATGGCGACCGCCGCAAGACCCGCCAGCCCCAGCCGCCGCAAACGGGCGCGCGCGCCGCTCATTCGGCGGGTAACCCGCGTGCGGCAACCGGCCGTGCCTTTGCACCACCCGCAGCGATGCGATACCGGCGATCGGTCAAGCTCAACAGCCCGCCAAGGGCCATGATTATGGTGCCGCCCCAGATCCAGTTGGCAAAGGGTTTGATCCATGTGCGCAGCGCCCAGCCCCCATCGGGCTGTGGATCGCCAAGCGCCAGATAGACATCGCGCGTCCAGCCGCTGTCGATGCCTGCCTCGGTCGTGGGCATGCCCGCCACCGGATAGAGGCGCTTTTCGGGATGCAGCAAGGCGATCTGTTCGCCGCCCGGTCCGCGCAGCGCCACATGCGCCATGGTCGAGATGTAGTTGGGCCCCTGCACATTCCGATCGACGCTCAAAAGCTCCACCTCATAGGCGCCCACGCGATAGGGCTGGCCGGGTTGGGCGACGCGGATATCCTCGACCTGATAGCCGGTCAGCGCGGCGACACCGAACAAGGTGATGCCAAAGCCCGCATGGCCAACCGCCTTGCCCCAATCGGCGCGCGGCAAGCGCCCCAGCCGCCCGATGCGGGCAGCCAAGCCGCCCGCACGCCCCGTGCGCGTCCACAGATCCACCAACGCGCCCGCCACCAGCCACACCGACAGGCCGATGGCGATGGGCGACAGGGTCGATTTGCCGGTGAATGCCGCCCAGCACAGCAACGCGACCGCCACCGCAAGGACCAAGGCGGGAACAAGCTGGATCAAGACGCGGCCAAGCTGCGCCCGTTTCCACGCCAGCATGCCCCCGATGGGCAAGGCCAGCGCCAGCGCAAAGACAAAGGGCGTAATGGCCATGTTGAAAAATGGCGGGCCCACCGACACGGTGCGATCCGAAAAGATCTCCGTCACCAGGGGCCAGATCGTGCCGATGAACACCACAAAGGTCGATACCGCCAGCAACAGGTTGTTGAGCACCAGGCCCGATTCCCGGCTCAGCGTCGAAAACACGCCCTTGGCCTCCATCGCGCCCGCGCGCAGCGCAAAGAGGATCAACGCCCCACCCATGAAAAAGCCAAGGATCATCAAGATGAACACGCCCCGTTCGGGATCATTGGCAAAGGCATGCACGCTGGTCAGCACGCCCGAGCGCACGATGAAGGTGCCGATCAGCGAAAATCCAAAGGCAAGGATCGCAAGAAGGATCGTCCAGCTTTTCAACGCCTCGCGCTTTTCCACCACGATGGCCGAATGCAAGAGCGCGGCCGCAATCAGCCACGGCATGAGCGAGGCATTTTCGACCGGATCCCAGAACCAAAAGCCGCCCCAGCCCAATTCGTAATAGGCCCACCATGATCCCAAACCGATCCCGATGGTCAGGAATACCCAGGCCGCCAGCGTCCACGGCCGCACCCAGCGGCCCCATGCGGCATCGACCCGCCCCTCGATCAGTGCGGCAACCGCAAAGGAGAACGCCATCGAAAGCCCGACATAGCCAAGATAAAGAAACGGCGGATGAAAGGCCAAACCGGGGTCTTGCAACAGCGGGTTGAGATCCTGACCATCCATCGGCGGCACGGCAAGCCGTGTGAACGGGTTGGATGTGAACAGGATAAAGGCGAAAAACGCCGCCGCAACCGAGGATTGCACCGCCAGCACCCGCGCGCGCAACCCGGGCGGAAGGTTCGATCCGAACCACGCCGCGCAGGCGCCAAACAGCGTCAGGATCAGCACCCACAGCAAAAGCGACCCCTCATGGTTGCCCCAGACGCCGCTGATCTTGTAGAGCATCGGCTTGTCGGTGTGGGAATTCGCGGTCACAAGGTTCAGCGAGAAATCCGATGTCACAAAGGCCCATGTCAGCGCGCCAAAGCTGAAGGCGGTGAGCAGGAATTGCGTCGTTGCCGCCGGCTCGGCCACGCTCATCCAACCAACATTGCCACGATGCGCGCCGACCAGGGGCACGATGGTCTGAAAGATCGCCACCATGAAGGCGAGGATCAGGGCAAAATGTCCAAGCTCTGTGATCATGGGACGGATAGTAAGCACTCTGCGGCTTCGCGCCAATAGGATGTGGCACGGCTTTCCATCGGAATGGCCGTGTCAAAGCCGCGCAACCCGCGGCCCTGCAGCCGCAGATCGGGCTGTTTCACAACCTCGGGGCATGGCATAGGGTGCGCTCATGAAACGGCGTATCGACATCGGCATCGACGGGGGCGGCACGGGGTGCCGTGTGGCGCTATCGATCGATGGCGGGGCCGTCACGGAAACCGCGGGCGGGCCGGCCAATATCGTCACCGATCCGGCCGCGGCCGAGGCCGCGATCCGGCTGGCCCTGACCCAAGCGCTTGGCGCGCAAGGTCTTGGGCTTGAGGCATTGTCGGATGCCCGGATTTGCGCGGGGCTTGCCGGGGGGCGGTTGCCCGGTGCCGCCGACCGCTTTGCCACGCGGCTGCCGTTTCTGGCCTATGTCGTCGATGACAGCCTCACCGCGCTGGAGGGGGCGCTGGCTGGGGCGGATGGAAGCCTGGCCAGCCTTGGCACCGGAAGCTTCTTTATCGCCAAGCAAGGCGGGATCATCCGCCATCAGGGCGGCTGGGGTTTTGCCCTTGGCGACGAAGGCGGGGCCGCTTGGGCCGGGCGCATGGCGGTGTCACTGGCGCTGCATGTCGCCGATGGGCGGCTGGCCCCCGATCCGCTGGCCGATGCGCTGGGCGCGGCCTGCCCGCCCCATCCGGTTCTTTGGGCGCAAACCGCCCGGCCCGGCGATTTCGCCGATCTGATGCGCATCGTGGCCCGTCATGCCGACAGCCCGATCGCGCAGCGCGTGCAGGGCGCGATTCGTCAGGCGCTGGTGCAGGGCTTGCGCGATCTGGGCCATCGGCCCGGTCAGGCGCTGGTCGTCACCGGTGGCCTCGGTGCGCGCATCGCCTCCACATTGCCGCCGGATTTGGCGGCCGATCTGCGCCCGGCGCTTGGCCGGCCACTGGACGGCGCATTGCGGCTGGCACGGGGTTTGCCATGACGTGGTTTGTCGGGCTTGATCTGCTGGACGTCGGCGGCCTGCGCCACGACATGGCGATCGGTCTGGATGATCGGGGTGGGGTCGTGACCAAACCCTTTGACACGCAGCGCGGCACCGATCTGGCCCGCGATGGCCAGCGCGCCCTGGTGACCCCGGGATTGATCGATCTTCAGGTCAATGGCGGCGCGGGGCGGCTGTTGGGGGATTGCACGGATGTGGCCGCGATCCATGCCATGGCCGCGGCGCATTGGGCGACCGGAACGGCCGCCATCCTGCCCACCTTGATCTCGGACAGCCCGTCCACCACGCAACGGGTGATCGCGCTTGTGGCACAGGCGCAAAAGACCGACCCATCGCTTTTGGGCCTGCATCTGGAGGGGCCGCATCTGGCTGTCGCAGGGGCGCATGACCCCGCCATGCTGCGCCCGCTCACCGATGCCGATCTGGATCTCTATGCCAAGGCGCGCGCCCGGTTGGGGCGGGTCATGATCACGCTGGCGCCCGAGATTGTGCCGCCCGACCAGATCGCCGCGCTGACCAGGGCCGGGATCATCGTGGCGCTGGGGCACACCGCATGCGACCATGATCAGGCCTGTGCCGCCTATGCCGCCGGGGCTGTCATGGCCACCCATCTTTACAACGCCATGTCCGGGCTGGGGCACCGCGCGCCCGGGCTTGTGGGGGCGACGCTGGATCAGGGGCGCCCCTATGGCCTGATTGCCGATGGCGTGCATGTGCATCCCGCGGCGCTCCGCATCGCGCTGGCAGCCAGCCCGGATGCTGCGGTGCTGGTGTCGGATGCCATGGCGCTGACCGGATCGGCGCAAGACCGCTTTACCCTTGCCAGACAGCCTGTCTATCGGCGCAACGGGCGGCTGGAACGGGCGGATGGCACGCTTGCGGGTGCCGATCTGACGCTGGTGGCGGCGATCGAGAACCTTGCCCGTTGGACGGGTCGCACGGTCAGCGATCTGGCGCCCATGGCCTATGCCGCGCCGCTTGGCATCCTGGGCGACGGCCCTCACCCGACCCCTTCCCGCTTTGTGGTCTGGCACAAGGGCCAAGCCACCGCGCGCATCGACGGCGGCGGGCTTTTGCCGCTTGCACGGGTCTAAAGCGCCTGACCGACCAAGGCACCTATGGCGCTGGTCGCAGCCATGGCCAAGACACCCCAGACCATGACCCGCAGCGTGGCACGGCGGCGCGGGGCACCACCGGCCTGTGCACCGAGCGCGCCCAGAAGTCCAAGGGCGCCCAAGGTCGCAAGACCGACCCAGATCTGGAGCGTCGCCAAAGGTGCGATGGCGCCCACGATCAAGGGCACGCTCGCCCCCGCCGCAAAGGTCAGCGCCGACACAACCGCCGCCTGAAGCGGACGGGGCGGTGACAGATCGGTCAAGCCGATCTCATCGCGCAAATGCGCGCCAAGCGCGTCAGCTTCGGTCAATTGCTCCGCAACCTGCCGCGCCAAGGGCGGGGGCAGCCCGCGTATCTGATAGATCGCGGTCAACTCATCCAGTTCACCCTCGGGGTTGCGGCGCAGTTCCTGCTTTTCGCGCCGGATATCGGCCTGTTCGACATCCTCCTGACTGGAGACCGAGACATATTCGCCCGCAGCCATCGACAGCGCCCCTGCTGCCATCCCAGCGGCGCCAGCCAGCATGATCGTGACATGATCGGCCGCCCCCGCCGCGACCCCCATGATTAGCGATGCGGTCGACAAGATGCCGTCATTGGCCCCCATGACCGCCGCCCGCAACCAGCCCGAACGGCTGGACAGATGGGGTTCGTCATGTGCCGAAGGAATCCCGTGATGAAGCGGCCGGGCCATCAGTACAGCCCCATTTTCCCGGGGTTGAGGATGTTGTTTGGATCAACCGCGTTCTTGATGGCCTGCATCATCGACATCGCCCCCGCTCCCAATTCCCGTTCCAGATACTTGGCCTTTCCCTGCCCGATGCCATGTTCGCCCGTGCAGGTGCCTTCCATCGAAATGGCCAGATCGTTGAGCCATCCGATAAAGTCCTCCGCTTGCGCGATTTCGGAATGATTGTCCATGTCTATCAACAACAGGCAGTGAAAATTGCCGTCCCCCACATGGCCCACGATGGGGGCCAGGATCCCTGCACTGGCAAGGCGGTCCTGCGCTGCGGTCACGCAATCGGCCAGACGGCTGACGGGAACACAAACATCGGTCGACAACCCCTTGGCGCCGGGGCGCAATTGCAATCCCGCCCAATAGGCGTCATGGCGTGCCTGCCACAATTGGGTGCGTTCCTCTTCCCTTGTGGTAAAGACAAAGCCCGTGCCACCCTGTTCGGCGGCGATCTGGCCAAAGGTTTCGGCCTGTTCGGCCACCCCGGCCGCAGAGCCGTGAAACTCGACCAGCAGCAAGGGCGTTTCGGGCAGGCGCAGCCTGGAATAGGCGTTGACCGCGCGCACCTGCACCGCGTCCAGCAATTCGATGCGCGCGACGGGCAGCCCGTATTGAATGGTCTGGATCACGGTGTGACAAGCGGCCGACACGCTGGGAAAGGAACAGGTGGCCGCCGAAACCGCCTCTGGGATGCCACGCAGGCGCAGCGTCAATTCCGTGATCACGCCCAGCGTGCCTTCGGACCCGACCATCAGCCGCGTCAGATCGTAACCTGCGCTGGTCTTGCGCGCACGCGCCGCCGTGGTGACAAGCTCGCCCGAGGGCAAGACCGCCTTGAGCGCCAGCACATTGTCCTTCATCGTGCCATAGCGCACCGCATTCGTGCCGCTGGCCCCCGTTGCGGCCATGCCCCCCAGCGACGCATCGGCGCCCGGATCAACCGAAAAGAACAGCCCCGTGTCGCGCAGATGGGTGTTGAGCGCCTTGCGCGTGACGCCGGGCTGAACGCTGGCATCCATGTCGTCGGAATTCACCTGAAGGATGGCGTTCATATCCTTGAAATCGATCGACAAACCGCCCAAGGGTGCATTGACGTGACCCTCCAGCGACGAGCCCGTCCCAAAGGGGATGACCGGCATGCGATGGTCATTGCAGATGGCCATCACCACTTGCACCTCTTGCGTGGTGCGGGGGCAGAAAACCGCATCGGGCGGCTGGTTGGGCAACCATGTCGTGGTGTGGGCGTGTTGGCTGCGCAGCGCCAATCCGGTCTCGATCCGGTTGCCAAAGCGCTGTGACAAAACGCCAAGTCCAGCGTTGGTCGTTGTTTCGTCGCGCGATGGATCGTGGCGGATCGGCATTTTCGGTCTCTCCCATGGGATCTTGGCGGCACTATTCCCGCCCGCCGGGCCGGGCGCAAGGGCGCTTGGACCCTTGCCATGGCGCGAAACATGGCCTTTCATAGCCGCATATCATCGGAGAGTGCGCGCATGACACGGCCAACACCGCTTTGGCTTCTGGTTGGGCTGCAAGGGGGGATCTCGGCGGCGTCTCTGGTGGTGGAAATCGTGGCGGGCCGCATGCTTGCCCCTCATGTCGGCATGTCGCTTTATACATGGACAGCCGTGATCGCCGTGGTTCTGGCGGGGTTTTCGGCGGGCCATTGGTGGGGCGGACGTCTGGCCGAAAAACCGGCGGCAACAGCGCTGGCCTGGACCGGCGGCGCGACGCTGGCTGCGGCCCTGACCACGGCAGCCGCCGTGCTGATCTTGCCGATGGTGGCGGGCCCGGTGCTGAGTGTGGTGACAAGCCCGGTCTGGGGCATCACGGTGCTGACGGCGGTGGTGTTTTTCCTGCCGTCCTTTTTTGCGGGGGTGCCCGCGCCCGTTTTGGCGCAGATCGCGGTCGATACTGCCGCCCGATCGGGCCCGGCGCTGGGGGCGATGTTCGCCTCGGGGGCGGTGGGCGCCATTGCGGGCACGCTTCTGGCGGGGTTCGTCTTTATCGCATGGCTGGGATCGGCGCTGACGCTGGTGGTGGTGACGCTGGTCTATATCGGATCGGGGCTGTTGTTTTTCTGGCTGGCGCGGTCGCGCGGTCTGGTGCTGGCGTTGACGGCTGCGGCGCTGGCGGCGGGCATGGCGGGGCTGGCGCTGGCGGCACCTGCGCAATGCCATCAGGAAACCCGGTATTTCTGTTTGCGCGTCGATGATCTGTCGGCCGATCCGGCCAGCCCCGTGCATCTGATGGTGATCGATCATCTGGCGCATGGGATCAGCGCCCGCGATCTGCCAGAGGTACAGTTTACCGTGCATGGGGCGATGCTTGACCATCTGGCGCGCCTGCGTGCGCCGCGCGAAGGTTTCAGCACCTATGTGATCGGGGGCGGGTCGTTCTCGGTTCCCCGCAGCCTGCTGGCACAAGGCGCGGGGCCCATGACCGTGTCAGAAATCGACCCCGATGTGACCGCGCTGGCGGCCGATGCGTTCTGGTTTGACACCGCGCGTGCCGAGATCTGGCACGAAGATGCGCGCCGCGCGCTTCTGACGCGGCCCGATGCGCGCTTCGACATCATCATCGGCGATGCCTTTACCGATGTGGTGGCACCCGTGCATCTGGTCACGCAGGAGTTTTTCGCACTGGTGGACCGTCACCTGACGCCCCAAGGCAGCTTTCTGATGACCGTCATCGATTACGAGGATCGTCTGGCGGCGCTGGGGTCCATCGTCTTGACGCTGCAGGCGGTGTTCCCGGTGGTCGAAGTCTGGACACTGGCCGCCCAGCCGCAACCGGGCGCGCGGATGGTCTTTGCGGTGGTGGCGGGCCAGACCCCCACCCCGGTCGATCAATTCACCGCCCCCGCCCCCGACATGATGCTGTTTGGCGCCTTGGGCGATCGGTTTGTCGCGCAGCTGGCCGAGGCGCGGGGCATGGTGCTGAGCGATGATTACGCGCCCATCGACCGGCTGATGGGGCGGCGGGACTGATGATCACCCGCCGCTGACGTCACGCAAACAGATCGTGACACAATTCGAGCGCGTCGATCAGCACATCGACCTCGGCCTCGGTGTTGTACATGCCGAAACTGGCCCGGCAGGTGGCGGTGACGCCCAGATGCTCCATCAGCGGCATCGCGCAATGCTGGCCCGCGCGCACCGCCACGCCGCGCTTGTCGAGCACGGTGGAAATGTCATGGGCATGGGCCGCGCCCGTGATCGTAAAGGAAAAGATCGCGCCCTTGTGCGCCGAATTTCCCTGCACGCTCAGCCAGTTCAGGCCCGCCAGCCGCGCGCGCGCATAATCGCGGATGCGGGCCTCATGGGCGGCGATGGCCGGCATGCCGATGCCCATCATATACTCAAGCGCCACACCCAAACCGATCTGTTGCACGATCGCGGGGGTGCCAGCCTCGAATTTCATCGGCGGGTCATTGTAGATGACGCTCTCGCGATGCACTTCGCGGATCATGTCGCCACCGCCGATGAAGGGGCGCATTTCGGCCATCCGCTCGGACCGGATGTGGATCGCACCCGATCCTGACGGGCCGTAAAGCTTGTGGCCCGTCACGACATAGAAATCCGCCCCCAGCGCATCAAGCGACAAAGGCAGATGCACCGCCGCCTGACTGCCATCAAGCAACACCGGCACGCCCCGCGCATGGGCCGCGTCGATCACCGGTTTCACATCGAAAACGGTGCCCAGCACATTCGACATATGGGACATCGCGACCAGCTTGGTCCTCGGACCGATGGCATCGATCATCGCTTGCGGGTCAAGATCGCCATTGGCGTCCACCTCGACCCATTTCAGCACCACGCCTTGGCGCTCGCGCAAGAAATGCCACGGCACGATATTGGCGTGATGTTCGGCGATGGTCAGAACGATCTCATCGCCCGGCTCCATCCGTGGCATGGCCCAGCCATAGGCGACCAGGTTGATGCCTTGGGTGGCGCCAGAGGTAAAGACGATCTCGTGTTCGTCACGCACGCCCAAGAACCGCGCAATGGTGGCGCGCACGGCCTCGTATTTGTCGGTGGCAAGGTTCGACAGATAATGCAGGCCGCGATGCACATTGGCATATTCCATCGCATAGGCCTGTGTCACGGCATCGATCACCACCTGTGGCTTTTGCGCCGAGGCGCCATTGTCGAGATAGACCAGCGGCTTGCCGTTCACTTCGCGGCTCAGGATCGGAAAATCAGCCCGGATTTTGGCAAGATCATATGGCATTCAATTCATCCCGAACCCTAAGCCGAGCATCGTCAGGACAAGGCTCAGCACGAAAACGAACCCAAAGGCGGTCAAGATGGTCATCACAAAGATCAGACCAAGCGAAGAAAACCCGTGCAGCGTGGCGATGAAATTGACCAACAGCCAGAAAAACAGCCCCATCGCCAGAATGGTGATCAGCCCGGCCACGGGCGGCACGACCAGCATGGCCGCAAGCTGGATCACCTGCACCACCAGAAAGATGAATTGCAGCCAGACGATCAGCGCCAGCGCGCCCTGAAAATCACCGCTGCCACCGAAAAGCTGCCCGATACGGGCCATTCCATGGGCCACAAGGAACAAGAACGCCGCCTGGATCACACCCATGGTGATGGGTGATACCATCATTTCCGGGGGCATTGCCGCTTGGTCGGGCGGGCCCATCAAAAGCGCCACTGCCTCGCCCAGAAACATGGACAGCACGATCACCAGCCCAAAAGCGAGCCACAGCGCCCGCATCGGCAGATGCAGCTTCAAGATCACGGCCGCGCCGTCGCGCGGATTTGACACCGTGTGGCGGGCCATCCGCAACAATTGGCCGGGCTGCATCAAATCGCTCATGGCGCGGTCTGCGCCTCCGGCGCGCGTTCGGCCTCACGCAAGGTGAGGGTCCAGATCGTCAAGAAAGCCAAAAGCACCAAGGCCCCAACCCCCTGCAACGCGGGGCCCGGGCCAATGAAACCTGCCACCAATCCATGCAGCAGCCAGGCGGGCGTCGTGGCCAGCAGCGTCCAGAACAGCGCCAGCCGGGCCGAATACCAGCTGCCACGCCCCCCGAACAGCCGCGCCACCAGATGGCTTAGCCCCGCAAGCCCATAGGCCATCAAGGGCCAGATCATCAGCATCGCAAAAAAGGTGATGGCCAGTTGCGCTTCCAGCGGCGGCCCGGCGTCGCCAGCCAGAAATGCCTCACGGCTGAGACGCGGCCATTGGGCGATAAAGATCACCAAACAGGCCACAATCAGGATCGCCAGCGCCCGATCTTCGCGACGGCCCATCGACAACAGCCGTCGCATCACCCCGGTCGGGCGCCGCCATGTCGCGATGATGTCGCTTGAAACTGCCATCAGCCTTGCCTGCGCCGCTCCAGCCACTGTTGCAGCCGCGCGCGGATATCATCGGCCAGCCCCTCATGCTCGATTTCCTGGATCGCCTCGTCGATGAAGGCCAGCACCAGAAGATCGGTCGCCACCTCACGCGGGACGCCGCGCGCGCGCAGATAGAACAGCGCGCCCTCGTCGATGGCGCCGGTGGTCGAACCATGCGAGCATTTCACGTCATCGGCATAGATTTCCAGTTCGGGCTTGGCCAGAAAACTGGAATCTTCATCCAGCAACAACGATTGGCTGATCTGGTAGCCATCGGTTTTCTGAGCGCCGGGTTTGACCAGAATCTTGCCCTGAAACACGCCAACCGCCCCGTTGCGCAGCACCTTCTTGAACACCTGACGGCTTTCGCAGCGCTCGGCGTCATGGGTCACGAACACCGTGTCATCATGATGGAATGCACCGGTTTTCCCATCGCCAAGGGCGGCACCTGCGACATGGGCGCTTGCATCATCGCCGGTCAATTCGATCACATGCTCATTGCGGGTCAGCACGCCATTGGCCGTCAAGGTAAAGGATTTATAGCGGCTTTCCGCCCCAAGACGCGCAAAGATATGGGTGGCGGCGCGCCGTTCGCGGTCGCGCCCCTGCGCGCGCACATGGTGAAAGCTGGCGCCATCGGCCAGGCTGATCTCCATGCAGGTGTTGACGCGCGCGGCAGCAGGGCCGTTTTCCAACAGCGTCAGTTCAGCGCCCGGCTCGACCCGAATGACATGGTGCAAGATCACATCCGATGCCTCGGCGCGGTGCAGATAGACAAGGCTGACGGGCTTGGCCGCATGACCCGTCGCACGGATCAGCACGCCGTCACTGGCAAAGGCGGTGTTGAGCGCGGCCAAGGGACGCGCGACCGGCGCCTGCCCGCTGGCCTCCAGCACGCCGTAGATGTCGCGGGCCCAATGAATGTCCTTGCGCGCCGCATCGGCCAGCCGGTCGATTTCGATACCCGCAAGGCTCAGATCATCCGATTGCGCCGGATCGAACACGCCATCGACAAAGACGATCCGCAGCCGATCTTGGCCCTCAAAGATCGGTGCCTCATCGCTGTCATCAAAAAGTGCCGCGCGCGGTGCCGTGATCTGGCTCAGGGTGGTGGGGTCTGTGTAGCGCCAATATTCGTCGCGACGTCCCGGCAACCCCATCGCACGGCAGCGTGCCAAAGCGGCCTCGCGGGCCGTGTGTGCCCAAAGCCCATCCTTGGGCAAGCTCAGCGACGCGATGCGACTGTCGGTCAGATCCTGCCTTGCCTGTGCAACAGCCATCACAACACCTCGGACAGAATATCGGCGTAGCCGTTCTTTTCGACCTCAAGCGCCAGCTCCGGTCCACCGGTTTTCACGATACGGCCCTGCGCCATGATATGGACGACATCAGGGGCGATGTGATCGAGCAGGCGTTGGTAATGGGTGATCACCAAAAACCCGCGCCCCGCATCGCGCAGCGCATTCACGCCATCGGCCACCAGTTTCATCGCATCGACATCAAGCCCGCTGTCGGTTTCATCGAGGATGCACATCTTGGGTTCCAGCATCGCCATCTGCAGGATCTCGTTGCGCTTTTTTTCGCCGCCCGAAAAACCGACATTGACCGGACGCTTCAGCATGTCCGCATCGATCCTGAGCGCCTTGGCCTTTTCACGCACAAGCTTCAGGAAATCGCCGGCGCTGATTTCGTCCTCGCCGCGCGCTTTGCGCTGTGCGTTCAGCGCCGTGCGCAAAAAGGTCATGTTGCCCACACCCGGAATTTCGACCGGATATTGAAAGGCCAGAAACAGACCCGCCGCCGCGCGTTCCTCGGCCTCCATTGCCAGCAGATCGATACCATCAAGCGTGGCCGAGCCGTCCGTAACCTGATAGCCGTCGCGCCCCGCCAGTACATAAGACAGCGTGGATTTGCCCGACCCGTTCGGCCCCATGATCGCATGCACGCGTCCCGCCTCGACCGTCAGATCGACGCCCTTGAGGATCTGCTTGTCCTCCTCTTCCAGTTTCACGTGCAGGTT
>ERZ888423.613-NODE-613-length-35761-cov-12.492550_pt1 | contig 35761 bp, 32 predicted proteins | sample MGYA00520523_ERZ888423 | MGnify/ENA primary metagenome ERZ888423 (study PRJEB32303, sample SAMEA104408611) | aquatic metagenome | biome: Brackish water; feature: Pelagic; material: water | place: Baltic Sea | collected 2014-06-08T10:24:00 | depth 30,27 m ... | reverse complement strand
TCGATCTGACCATGGCGTTGAACGGCGCGATCGCCGGCCTGGTTTCGATTACGGCCGGTCCTGACCTGCAGAACCACCTGATGTCGATCATCATCGGCGGCATCGGCGGCGTGATCGTGGTCTTCACGGTGCCGTTGCTCGACAAGCTGAAGATCGACGATGTCGTCGGCGCGGTCTCCGCGCATCTGGCGGTGGGCATCTGGGGCACCCTTGCGGTCGGCATCTTCGGCTCGGGCGCATTCCTCGCCCAGCTGGTCGGCGTCCTTGTGGTCGGCGTGTTTGTCTTCGGGGTCAGCTTTATTCTCTGGACGATCCTGAAGTCCACCGTCGGCATTCGCGCCACGGAAGAAGACGAAACGATGGGCCTCGATCGGGCGGAGCTCGGCATGGAAGCCTATCCCGAGTTCGGCCGCGGGTCGCAGACCATGTAACCCGTCCTTCCCTTCTCTCTCCCTCGACTGGCCCGGGACGCGCAAGCGACCCGGGCCATATTTCTTTCTGGGCCAAGCGCGAATCCCGCAGTGAATCAGGGAGCTATGGCGGATCGTTCAGTTTCTGCTTGCCTTGTCATGCGCCGATCCCGTAGTTTCTGTTCTGTTCATGTGAGGTGGAGGGCCAGCGTCTTGGCGATGGCGATCGAGGTACGGGAGCATCCGCGCTTTCTGCCGCCGCAATTGCAGCGGTTCATCAGGTTGCGCGCGCTTGAAGCGCTGGGCCTTGCCCTGCTTGCAGCGGCGGTCGTCATGGCGGCTGCGCTCTTGAGTTATGACCGGCTCGATCCCTCCGCCAGCATGGCCAGCGGCAAGGCGCCGTCGAACTGGCTCGGCGCGCCGGGCGCGTTCGCCGCCGATGGCGGGCTCCGCCTGATCGGGCTCGCCGCGATCGTTCCTGCCTTCATGGCCGCGTTCTGGGGCTTGCGCTTCTGTCTGCATCAGGCGCCGTCGCTGTTGTGGCTCAGGATCGCGCTCTCGCCTCTGGCGGCGATGCTGGCGGCCGCGGGGCTTTCGGCGCTGCCGCCGTTCCAGGGCTGGCCGCTGGTCGAAGGCCTTGGCGGCGCATTGGGCGCCAGCGCGCAGAACAATGTCTGGCAATTGCTGATTTTGGCCGAGCCGGAGATCGGCGGCGGGGCTGCCGCCCTGATCGCGGGCGCTGCGGCGCTTTGCCTGATCTTCTGGTGTGCGGCCCCGCCCCTGGGGCCGCTCTGGACGAGCGTGCGCTGGACGTGGCGCGCCTTGCGCTGGCTGCTCGATATCGGAACGTCGGCGGCCCGCAGCGGCGCCGCGCGCGGTCGGGCGCTCGCCGCCCGTGAGGTCATCGATGTCGAGGCGGTCGACGACCTGGACGACGCCCCGGCGCCGGAAGCCCGGCCGCAACCGCGCGTCGCCCTGCCGGAGACCAAGCCGAAAACGCCGCTTGCGGGCCGGCTCGGCGCCTTGACCGGCATCCGCTCGAAGAAACTCGATCCCGTGCCGCCGAAAGCGCCCGCCGCAAAGGCCCGCAAGACGCCGAAACCACCCAGCCCGCCGGATCGCCAGAAAGCCCGCCGCGCCAAGTCCGGCATGCAGCCCGACCTGCCGCTTGAAGACGGCTTCCAGTTGCCGCCGCTCGACCTCTTGCAGGACACCGATGGCCAGGCGGAGCGGGAAAGCGACGCCGTGCTGGACGAGAAAGCGCGCCAGCTCGAAGGCGTGCTCGACGATTTCGGCGTCAAGGGCGAGATCAAGCTTTTCCGCCAGGGTCCGGTCGTCACGCTCTATGAACTGGAGCCGGCGCCGGGCGTGAAGGCCTCGAGGGTGATCGGCCTTGCCGATGACCTTGCCCGCAACATGAGCGCGGTTTCGGTGCGCGTCGCGACCGTGCCCGGCAAGAACGTGATCGGCGTCGAACTGCCGAACCAGATCCGGGAGACCGTCTATCTCCGCGAATTGCTCGACAGCCGGGAATACAAGTCGGCCGGGGCGCTGCCGATCGTGCTCGGCAAGGATATTTCCGGCGCGCCGCAGATCGTCGACCTGGCGCGGATGCCGCATCTCCTGATCGCTGGCACGACGGGTTCGGGCAAATCGGTCGCGATCAACGCCATGATCCTCTCGTTGCTCTATGCCATGACGCCGGAGCAGTGCCGGTTCATCATGATCGACCCGAAAATGCTGGAGCTGTCGGTCTACGACGGCGTGCCGCACCTTCTGGCGCCCGTGGTGACGGAGCCGAAGAAGGCGATCGTCGCCCTGAAGTGGGTCGTCCGGGAGATGGAAAACCGCTATCGCTCGATGTCGACCTTGGGCGTGCGCAATATCGCCGGATACAACGTCAAGATCGAGGAAGCCCGCAAGAAGGGCGAGGCGCTGATGCGGCGCGTGCAGACCGGGTTCGACCCTGACACCGGCCGGCCGATCTACGAGGAGCAGCCGCTCGACATGCGGCCCCTGCCGTTCATCGTCGTCGTCGTCGACGAAATGGCGGACCTGATGCTGGTCGCCGGCAAGGATATCGAAGCCGCGATCCAGCGCCTGGCGCAAATGGCGCGCGCGGCCGGCATTCATATCATCATGGCGACCCAGCGCCCGTCGGTCGACGTGATCACCGGCACGATCAAAGCGAATTTCCCGACCCGGATGAGCTTCCAGGTGACCTCGAAGATCGACAGCCGCACCATCCTCGGCGAGGGCGGGGCGGAGCAGTTGCTGGGCCAGGGCGATGGCCTCTACATGGCTGGCGGCGGTCGGATCAAGCGTGTCCATGGGCCGTTTGTCGACGATCATGAAGTCGCGGACATCGTGGCGTTCCTGAAGGGCCAGGCGCCGCCGGATTACGTCGACAGCGTCACCGCGGACGAAACGGCGGCCGACGGCATCCCCGGCTTCGAGCCGATGGACGGGGGCGGCGGTGACGATGAGGCCGGCCTTTACGATCAAGCCGTCGCGATCGTCGCCAAGGACAAGAAAGCATCGACCTCATACCTGCAGCGGCGCCTCAAAATCGGCTACAACCGCGCGGCGTCCCTGATCGAGCGCATGGAGCAGGAAGGCGTGGTCAGCCCGGCGAACCATGTCGGCAAACGGGAGATTCTGGTCGGCAGTCATCAGGACGACGATCTCTGATCGAAGACGACTGATTGGCGGAAATGTCTGGGCGCAATGCGATCCAGGCCGCATTCCCGCCGCAATCCCGCCTTGGCCTTGGCGCCGGATCGGTCCATATGACAGGCGCGTCGAAGTGTCTGGCGCTGAACCGAAGGTGGAGATCGTGCCTGTGCTTCGTGCAATCCTGTTTGCGGCGATGATCGCGCTGCCGGCGCTCGCCGGCGCACAGACGACCGCGGTCAAGGTCGATACGGCCATCGTCTCGCGCGCCCTGGCCTATCTGAACGGCGCCCGGACGATCACGGCCAAGTTCATTCAGCGCGACATGCGCGGCAACCAGTGGGCCGGACGGCTTTGGGTCGATCGCCCCGGCCGTCTGCGGTTCCAGTATGACCCGCCGGAAAGCGATGTGATCTGGTCGGACCAGAACCTGGTCAAGCATTTCGACGCCGAGCTCGAGACGCTGACCCATGTCCCCCGCAATCTGACGCCGGCCTGGTTTCTCCTGGACGATCCGGTCCGCATCACCCAGGACGTGCAGGTGCTGGCGACGGCTGAAACCCCGGATCGCTATTTCATCACCGCCGCGCAAAATGGCGTCCTGGCCGAGGGCCGCGTCACGCTTGCGTTCAGCAAGGCGCCGGAAACCCTGATCGGCTGGACCGTCACCGACGGCTCGGGCGCCGTCACCCATCTCGACCTTTACGATCTCAAGGTCGGCGGCCCGATCGATCGGAAACTGTTCCAGTTCAACCCGCCGATCCCGCAGCAGTGACGCTGTAGACTACCTATCCCTTGTCGGCGGCCCGCGCCGCTTCGATGGCGTCCTTGAGAGTGCCGCCGCTGACGGCGCCAGGGATCACCCGGTCGCCGACGATGAAAGCCGGCGTGCCGCGGATGCCCAGAGCCTCCGCGACCTCATAGGCATTCTTGATCTGGCCGGCGACGGCGACGTTGTTCATCATCGCCTCGACGGCGGCTGGGTCGAAGCCGACGTCGGCCGTGACGGCGAGCAAGCTGGCGACGTCATAGGCGCCACGATGGCGCATCAGCGCCGCATGCAGCTCGAGATAGCGGCTTGGATCGATCTTGTTGGCCGCGAGCGAAACCCGCGTCGCCAGCACCGATTCCGGCCCCAGAATCGGGAATTCCTTGAAGACCACCCGCAATTTCGGATCGTCCTCCGCCAGCGCCATGACGGTTTCGAGCGAGCGCTTGCAATAGCCGCAGCGATAATCGAAGAACTCGACCAGGGTGACGTCCGCCGTCGCCGCGTCGGCGCCGATCGCCGGGTCGCCCGCCTGGCGCTTCAGCGCGTCGGCCATGGCGTCCACGGTCTGGCGGCGTTCGGCTTCTTCCTGCGCGGCCTTCTGTTCCTGGTATTGATCGAGCGCCTTGACGACGGCTTCCGGCTGGTCGGTAAGGAACTGCGCGACGCCGCCGGAAATCCGGCCGTCCAGATCGGATTTCTGCTCCAGACCGAGTTCGGCCAGGCGCGCATCGATCCGCGCGTCCACACGGGCGTCGACCGCGGCTTCCGTGATGGCAGGGGCGCCGTCCCGGTTCGCGACGAGGTGGCTGGCGGCGAAACCGACGCCCGCGCCGATAATGGCCGCGATGGCGATATCCGTGATGCGCATGGCTGCGCTCCTTCTTGCGTTCAAGGCATACTCTTGCCTGCGCTCGCGTGCGGAAACAAGCGCTGGCCCGGCAAATAACGACCATGTGACGGCCAGGGCCGTCCCGGCTATGGTCGATCAGGCAGCCCACGAACGGAGGAGCTTCAAGCCATGGCGCAAAAAGTCGTTCTTATCACTGGCGGCGGGCGGGGCATCGGGGCGGCGGCGGCCCGGCTGCTCGGCCGCGAGGGCTGGGCGGTCGCGATCAATTACCGCGCCGACGCCGATGCGGCCGCAAAGACCGCGGCGGCGGTCGAAGCCGCCGGCGGCGAGGCCATGACGGTTCAAGGCGATACGGGCGTCGCCAGCGACATCGAAGCGATGTTTCGGGCCGTCGACGCGAAGTGGGGCCGGCTCGACGCCCTGGTGAACAATGCCGGCGTCGTCGGCCCGCGCGGCCCTTTCGAGAAGCTGACCCAGGCCGATATCGAGCGCGTGCTGGCGATCAATGTGACCGGATACATGCTCTGTGTTCAGGCGGCCGTGCCACGCTTGCTGCAAGCGGGCGGCGGGGCCATCGTCAATGTGTCCTCGGGCAGCGCGACTCAGGGCGGCGCCAATGAGAGCATTCTCTATGCGGTCTCGAAGGGCGGGGTGAACTCCCTCGGGATCGGCCTGGCGCAGGAACTCGCGCCGAAAGGCATCCGGGTGAACACGGTCTCGCCCGGCCTGACCCGGACGGACATGCCGCCGGAAGCGAAGCTCAAGACGCAAGGGCCCGGCATTCCCCTCGGCCGCGTCGGCGAGGCGGAAGAAGTCGCGGAAGGCATCGTGTGGCTCTTGTCGGACAAGGCTTCGTATACGGCCGGGGCGAACCTGCGCATTTCAGGCGGGCGGCCGTGATTTTTTCCGGGAAATCCCGCGGCTCTTGTCCCCTGCTTCAGGAAAACGTCGTATAAAGGGCGCGTTAGCGCGCCTCTGCGGGGCGCGGGGTCCGTCGCGACGGGCTTATGTTTCTGATGGGATAAGACGCGCATGCCCTCCGCCGGTCCGTCCGCCACGCCGCTTGTCGCGGTGTCGGCCTGTGTGAAGCAGATCAACGCCCACCGGTTTCACGCCGCCAATCAACGCTACATGGAAGCCTTGACGGAGGTTTCGGGCTGCATGCCGGTGATCCTGCCGGCCGTCGGCGGCGCGTTCGACGCTGCCGTCGTGCTCGATCATGTGGCGGGTCTGTTGCTGACCGGCAGCCCCTCTAATGTGCATCCCGAGACCTATGCGGATGAGCTTTCGGCCCCGGATGTCGCGATCGATCCGGCGCGCGACGCGACGACCCTGCCGACGATCCGCGCCGCCGTCGAACGCGGCATTCCGGTCTTCGCGGTCTGCCGCGGCATTCAGGAGCTGAACGTGGCGCTGGGCGGCAGCTTGCATCAGTTCGTGCATCTGCTGCCTGGCAAGCGCGATCACCGGTCGGACAGGTCGCGCCCGCCGGCGGAGCGCGGCGCGCTCGCCCATTCGGTCACGCTCGCGGGCAATGGGGTGCTGTGCGGCTTGTTCGGCGCGGACAGGGTCATGGTGAACTCGCTGCATGGGCAGGCGGTCAACCGGCCGGCGCCCGGCATGATGATCGAGGCTGTCTCCGACGACGGCGTCATCGAAGGCCTCTCCGCGCCCGATGCGCCGGGGTGGGTCCTGGGCGTGCAATGGCATCCGGAAGCCCTGTTTCGCGAAGATGCGCCCTCCCGGAAACTGTTCGAGGCCTTTGGCCATGCGGTCCGGGACTATGCCGCCGGGCGGCGGCGTCCGGCGCTCGCGGCGGCCGAATAGTGGCGCTCGCGCTCAGGGCGCCGTCGGTTGCGCCCGCAACGGCTGAAGTCTTCGCGGTCTCGGGCGCCGATGGGCTGCCGCTGGCGGCCTATGCATGGCGCGGCAATCGCGGCGGCCGGCCGGTTTTGCTCTGGGGCCACGCCAATGGCTTCGCCGCCGGCGCCTATGCGCCCTTGCTGGATGACCTGGCGCTCGATTTCGATATCTTCGCCGCCGACCTTCGCGCCCATGGCGGCTCGGCCGACCCGGGCGGCGACTACGACCGGGCGATGACGGCGGACCGGCTCGGCCTCGATCTTGGCGCGGTCGTGAAGGCGGTGCGCCGCCGGGCGCCGGCGCAGCCATTGCATTTCGCCGGCCATTCGGTCTCCGGGATCGGCGCGCTCCGGCTCGGCGCGGTGTTCGGCCTTGCGCCCTTTGTTTCGATGACCCTGTTCGAGCCGCCGATCGCGCCGACGCCGGACAAGCCGCTGCATGGGCCGGCGGCGGAAGTGGGGGCGGAGCTTTCCGCCCGGGCCATGAAGCGCCGCCGCGAGCTCCCCGATCCGGCAAGCTTCGCCGCGTCCCTGGCGGACCGGCCGGCTTTTGCCCGCTGGCGCCCGGACATGCTTCAGGCCTTCGCCGAGGCGACCCTGGTCCCTGCCTCGGATGGGGCCGGATGGCGCCTTCGTTGCCCGCCGGAAGCCGAGGCCGCGGTTTACCGCATGACCCTGGACACCAGCACGTTTGCGGCGCTCGCCCATTTCGACCGGCCGATCCTGTTCGTCGAAAGCGACCCCGCGATCGATGGGGTCGCGCCCAGTTGGGCGACCATGGCGCAAGGCGTCGCCGCCCGCCAGGCGCCCCGGGGCCGGTTGGAGCGAATCCCCGAAACCAGCCATATGATGCCGTTCGAGCGGCCCGATGCGGTCGCCCGGATCGTCAAGCGACAGGTTACAAATTTGTAAGGATGCGTCGGTTGAAAATTAGAAAAGCCCAACCCATTTGTTTTGTAAGGTCAGCGGCCCGGAGCGGCCGCATCGGCGGAGTCCCCCCTTGCCAGCCGAATGACCGCACCCCGAACGCCCGGCTTGCCCCCCCAGGCCGGGCGTTCCCCCATTCCCGGCAAACCGGCGTCGCTCGCCCCAGGGCGGCTTGAGCGATGCGGCTGGTCACGTGGAACGTCAATTCCGTCCGTCTGCGGCTTGAGGGCCTAGCCCGGCTGATGGCCGAGTGTCGGCCCGATGTCGTATGCCTGCAGGAAATCAAGGCTGACCGCGCCAAATTCCCGTTCGAGGCGATCGGCGAGATCGGTTTCCCCCATATCGAGATGGACGGCATTCCGGGATATCACGGCGTCGCGACCCTGTCCCGCCTGCCCCTCGTCCGTCTGGAAGGCCGCGACTGGTGCGGCAAGCAGGATGGCCGCTATCTGGGCGCGGCCTTGCCCGACGGCACCGAAGTCCACAATTTCTATGTGCCCGCCGGCGGTGACGAGCCCGACCCGGAGATCAATGACAAGTTCCGGCACAAGCTCGATTTTCTTGCGGAAATGACGGAATGGGGCGCGGCGCAGGCCGGCCGCAACGCCATTCTCGTCGGCGATCTGAACGTCGCGCCATTGGCGACGGACGTCTGGTCCCACAAGCAATTGCTCAAGGTCGTGAGCCATACGCCGGTCGAGACCGACGCGCTCGGCGCGATGCAGGCGGCCGGCGGGTGGACGGATCTGGTGCGCAAGATCGTGCCCGAAGACACGCCGCTCTTCTCCTGGTGGAGCTACCGGTCCCGCGACTGGGCCGCCGCCGACAAGGGCCGCCGTCTGGACCATATCTGGGGCGCCGGGGCCGCCGTCGAACGCTTGACGGCCGCGACCGTCCTGAAAGAAGTTCGCGGCTGGGAAAAGCCTTCCGACCACGCGCCCGTCATGGCCGACTTCCTGGATTAGATCGGAAGATCCAGCGTCCTGTTCGCTCAGACCGGCGCTTCCAGAATGTGCGGCGAAAGGGCGAGCGGCTGGTCGGGCTTCGGCTCGAACCGGTAGATCTGGCGAAGGTGCACTTCATCCGGCCCGTCGAAGATGCGGAGGCCCCTGGCCCAGGCGAAGGCGTCGGCGATCGGCGTGTCCGTCGATACGACCATGGCGCCGAAGACCTGGAGCGCCCGGTCGGCGATGCGCTGGTAGGCTTCGGCGACCGCGACCTTGATCATCGACACCTCCTGACGCGCCGCCCGGTGGCCCGCCTGGTCGAGCGACCACGCGCATTTCCAGGTCAGCAGCCGGGCCTGGTCCACGTCGATCCGGCTGCGCGCGATCATGTGCTGGACGCTGTCGAAATCGCCGATCGGCTGGCCGAACGCGCGGCGTTCCTGCGCCCGTTGCTGCATCAACGCGATCAATGTTTCCGAATGGCCGATGGCGCGCATGCAATGTTGCACGCGGGCTGGCCCCAGGCGGACCTGCCCCAGGCGAAACCCGTCGCCCGGCGCGCCGAGCAGGTTTTCGGCCGGCACGCGCACGTCCTCATAGGCAAGCTCCCAGGCGGCCGCGCCTGGCTCCATGAAGCCGATGAAGCTGAGCGGGCGGATCTTGCGGACGCCCGGCGCGTCGGCCGGCACGATGACGACGCTTTGCCGCCGGGCCGGATGGGCGTCCGGGTCGGTCACGCCCATGACCAGATGCACGTCAGCCGCGCCGCCGCCGGAGATGAACCATTTCCGGCCGGAGACGATGTAGTCGCCCCCGTCGGGGCGGATGCGCGTCGCGATATTGGCCGCGTCGGAAGAGGCGAGGGCAGGCTCGGTCATGGCGAAGGCGGATTGCATCTCGCCCTCCAACAGGGGATCGAGCCATTGGCGGCGCTGATCCGGCGTCACGGCGTCCGCCAGCATGATCATGTTGGGCACATCGGGCGCGTGGCAGTTGAAGGCCTTGGGGGCGCCCATGAAGCGGCCCATGATTTCCGCGAGCGGCGCGAACTCCATATTGGTCAGCCGCTCGCCAGGGGCGCCGTCAGGCAGGTTCGGGACAGCGAGGTTCCAGAGGCCCGCCGCCCTGGCCTTGGCCTGCACGTCCTGGAGGAAGGGCGGGTACTCGCCCTTAAGGCCCGCCTCCCGCCAGGGCCGGGCGCGCGGCAGGATTTCCGCCGCCATGAAAGCTTCCAACAGGTCGACCCTGGCCTGGGTGGCGGGGGGCAGGCTGAAATCCATCGGCCGCTTCGCCTATTCCGGCCGGAAGATCGCGCGGCCATCGTCGCCCACGGCGACCTGACCGGATGCGTTCAGGTAATCCCGCTCGGTCATGTCCCGCAGCAAGGCCGGATCGTCGGGCGTGTTCGCGATGAAGCGGCGGCCTTCGGACAGGCGGCCGAACAGGATTGCGAAGCTCGGCCCCTTCCGGTCGTGCATGACGCAGTAGGTTTCGACGGTCGCCTTGCCCGACGGCGTGTCCGTAACGACCGGGCCTTTGTCGGCGTCGATTTTCGCCTGATAGATTTTCGGGTCTTTCGGGGCGAACGGGCGGGCCGTCGGTTCGGTCGAGTAGATGCCGGCCGACTGCTTGGTCACGTAATTGCCGTTCGCGGTGATCATGCCCCTCGATCCGGGCTGGCTCCGGACTTTCTGGATCATCTCGGCGATGGAGTGGGTGACATAGTTGTTGCCGGGGCCGCCGAAATAGGGAAGGCCGCCGGTGATCGTCAGGCCGCGCGGGTCGTCCTCGTCGATTCCCATCTCGGCGCAGGCGATCTGCACCGCCGAGGGGAAGCAGCTGTAGAGGTCGAGGAACGTCATGTCGTCCAGGCCCAAGCCCGCCATTTCGAACGTCTCTTCCGCCACGATGCGCATGGCGGGGGAGGAATGGAAATTCCTGCGGTCGCTGATGTGCCAGTGGTCATAGGCGTCGGCCGTGCCGTGCAGATAGACCCATTTCGCTTCCGGTATCCCCAGCGCCTTCGCCTTGGCGACCGTCGTCAGGATGACGGCGGCGGACTGGTCGATAAAAGCGTTGGCGTTCATCAGCTTGGTATAAGGAAAGCCGATATAGGGGTTCTTCGCCGAAACGGCGGCGATGTCGGCCGCCTTGAAGCCGTCGCGCCGGTCGGCGAGCGGATTGGCGGCCGCGACGGCGGCGAACTTCTCGAACATCCGGCCCATATGGATCGCGTGCTCCTGGATCGTGCGGCCGCGCGCGCCGCGAATGGCGGTTTCGAACAGCGGATAGGCGAAGATCGCGCCCGCCATGCGGTGCCGGTCCTCCACGTCGCTCCACCCCCGCGCGCCGACGCCCCATGCCTCGGGCGCTCCGCCGGCGTCCTCGTTCCAATCGAGCGTCAATCCGCCGCGTTCGGCGGCTTTCTGCGTCCCCAGCGCCTCTCCGCCGATAACCAATGCGGCTTCGACCTCGCCCCGCGTCGCCATTTCCGACAGGCGGTTGATCGACCATTGCGGCATGTTCCCGCCAGCATGGGTGTAGATCAGGCGCGAGGCGTTCGTCGCGCCCAGGCGGGCCGCCAGCGACTTCGGCGGATTGCTCGGCCCGCCGAACGGCGACTTGAAGCGCCAACTGGTGTCGGAGAACGACCGCAGCAGGACGATCGTGTCCAGGGCTTCGAGCAGCGCCTGGCCCGCGCCTGCGTCCTGGGCGGCGGCGCGTCCGGCGGCTGCGGTCAGGTCCATCGGCGAGAGGGCCTTGGCGGGATCGCTCTCCCGGCCGGTGATCTGTCCGGCGCCGACCAGAATGGGGATACGGCTTTCGTCCATGATGCGCTCGCTTTCCTGACGTTGGTCCGGGGATCGTGCCATGGCAGCCGCGCCGTTTGAAGGCCAGCCGTTCCGCGCTACAGTCGCGGCCAGGGCGGATGGCGGCTTCAGGATGGAGGCAGGGATGGACGGCGCATTCGATCGGGTCGGCGACGCCCCCAAACGCCGCGAAGACGTGCGCTTCGCCACGGGCGGCGGCTGCTATCTGGACGACATGGCGTTCGATGGGCTCGCCCATGCCGCCTTCGTGCGAAGCCCCCATGCCCATGCGCGCGTGGGCGGCGTCGAGCGCGGGGCGGCGGCGGCGCTGCCCGGCGTCCTCGCCGTGTTGACGGCGGCGGACGCGCTGGCGGACGGCCTGAAGGCGCTCCAGCCCTATGCGGCGGCGAACACGGTGACCGGCGAGCCCTTCGCCGCCGACGCCCAGCCCCTGATCGCGGATCGGACCGTGCGGTTCGTCGGGGAAATCGTCGCGGTCGTGATCGCCCGGACGAAGGCAGCGGCGCTCGACGGCGCCGAGGCTGTCGCTGTCGACTACGATCCGTTGCCCGCGGTCGTGACCGGCCTGGGCGCGCTTGAACCTGGGGCGCCGCGACTGTCGCCCGCCGTTCCGGGCAATGTCTGCATGGACTGGCGCGTCGGCGACGCCGCCGCCGTGGCGGCCGCCTTCGCCGCCGCCGCCCACACGGTCGAAGCGCGGCTCTTCAATCACCGGGTCGTCACTAATCCGATGGAGCCGCGCGGCGGCGTCGGCCTCTACGATCCCGCGACCGGCCGCTACACCTTGCATGTCTCCAGCCAGAACGTGCACGGCAACCGCAATTTCATCGCGGCCGCATTGGGGGCGAAGCCTGCCGATGTGCGCTGGGTCGCGCCGGATGTCGGCGGCGGTTTCGGCGCCAAGAACTTCGGCTATGTCGAACAGGCGCTGCTGCTCTGGGCGGCGCGCCGGACGGCCCGCCCGGTCAAGTGGATCGCCAGCCGGAGCGAGGTCTTCCTGACCGACCATCAAGCCCGGGACCACGACGCTGCAGCCAGGCTGGCGCTCGATGCGGACGGCCGGTTCCTCGCGCTGGAGATCGACAGCGTCGCCAATCTCGGCGCTTACATGATCGGCAATACCGGCGGCGTGCACACCAACCAGTATGCGCATCTGCCGGGGACGGTCTACGGCATCCCCGATGTCGCCATGCGGGTGCGGACCGTGCTCAGCAACACGACGCCGATCGGCGTGACGCGCGGCCCCGGCTTCGCGGAAATGGTGAATATCCTGGAACGCCTGGTCGACCGCGCCGCCGCCGTCTCCGGGATCGACCGGGCCGATCTTCGCCGGCGGAATTTCGTGCCGGCGAGCGCCATGCCCCGTACCAACGGGTTCGGCTACACCGTCGACAGCGGCGATTTTCCCAAAGCGTTCGAGGCGGCGCTGGCGCTTGCCGATGTGGCGGGCTTTCCCGAACGCCGCAGAGGCTCGCCAAAGCGCCTCGGCCTCGGCTTCGCCTGCCATATCAAGGCGACGGGCGGGTCGCCCGACGAGAATGTCGAGATCCGCTTCCGCGCCGGTGGCGGCGTCGATCTCATCACCGGCACCCAGACCATCGGCCAGGGCCACGAGACGACCTTCGCCCAGCTCGTGACCGACCGGCTCGGCGTGCCGAACCAGCGGGTACGGTTGATCCACGGCGATACGGACGCCATCGCCAATGGCGGCGGCCACGGCAGTTCGCGGGCGACATACATGGCCGGCACGGCGATCTGGCGGGCGTCCGAGGCCATCGTCGAGAAGGCCAGGCCGGTCGCGGCCCGCATGCTCGAAGCGGAGCCGCGGGATATAACCTTCGACGCTGGCGTCTTCCGCGTCACGGCCTCGAACCGCGCGGTCGATATCCTGGCCGTGGCGGCCAGGGCGCGCGACGACGGCGAGCCGCTCGACACGTTCTACGGCTTCACCCGGGACGCGATGACCTACCCGAACGGAACCCATGTCGCGGAAGTCGAGGTCGATCCGGAGACCGGCGTCGTGCGGCTGCTGCGCTATACGGCGGTCGACGATTACGGCGTGCTGGTCAATCCCATGGTGGCGGCGGGCCAGGTGCACGGCGGCATCGCCCAGGGCGTCGGCCAGGCGTTGCTGGAGCAGACGGTCCACGATCCCGCAACCGGGCAGCCGCTGACCGGCTCGTTCATGGACTACGCCCTGCCGCGCGCCGACGACCTGCCAAGCTTCGATCTGGCCTACAGCCCGACGCGCTGCACGACCAACCCGTTCGGCGTGAAAGGTTGCGGCGAGGCCGGCGCGATCGCCGGCTACCCCGCGATCAACCTCGCGATCCTCGATGCGCTCGCCGAACTCGGCGTTACGGATTGGCGCGGGGCCGCGACGCCGGAAACCATCTGGCGCGCGATCCAGGCCGCCAAAGCGTAAACAGCCCTACCGCGCCGCCGCTGCTTCCAGGGCCGCGACGCCCGGCAGGGTCTTGCCTTCCAGCCATTCCAGGAAGGCGCCGCCGGCGGTCGAGACATAGGTGAAATCGTCGACGACGCCGGCATGCGCCAGCGCCGCCACGGTATCGCCGCCGCCGGCGACCGCCAGCAGCCGCCCCGCCTTGACCAGCGCCGCCGCCTTCTGGGCGACCCTGTTGGTCGCGGCGTCGAAGGGCGGCGTCTCGAAGGCGCCGAGCGGGCCGTTCCAGACCAGGGTCTTGTAATCCTCCAGCAAGCGTTCGAGCGCGCGCGCGCTGTCCGGCCCGACATCCAGCATCATCTGGGCGGTCGGCACCGCCGTCACCGGCACGATCGCGGTCGGCGGATTGGCCTTGAACTCGGCGGCGCACACGGCGTCGGTCGGCAGGATGAGCGCGCAGCCGATCTCGTCGGCGCGGGCGATGATCGCCCGGGCGGTCTGAACCATGTCGGCTTCGACCAGGCTCTTGCCCATGTCATGGCCAAGCGCCAGCAGGAACGTGTTGGCCATGCCGCCGCCGACGATCAGCGCATCGACCTTGCCGAGCAGGGCTTCCAGGATCGTGATCTTGCTGGAGACCTTCGCCCCGCCGACGAGCGCCGCCGCCGGACGCGCCGGATTGTCGAGCGCGGCGGCGAGCGCTTTCAGCTCCGCCTCCATCAAGCGGCCCGCCGCCGCCGGCAACAACCGGGCGAGGCCTTCCGTCGAGGCATGGGCGCGGTGGGCGGCGGAGAAGGCGTCGTTCACATAGACGTCGCCAAGCCTGGCGAGCGCCGCCGCGAAGGCGGGATCGTTCGCTTCCTCGCCCGGATGGAAACGGACGTTCTCCAGCAAGGCTACGCCGCCGGGCGCGAGGCCCCGAATGGCGCTTTCCGCCGGCGCGCCGATGCAATCCGCGCCAAAGGCGACCGGCGCCCCAAGCGCTTCCTGCATGGCGTGCGCGATCGGGCGAAGCGACATGTCGGCGACCGGCTTGCCCTTCGGCCGCCCGAAATGCGACAGGCAGGCGACGCGGGCGCCCTTGGCCGTCAGGTCGCGGATCGTCGCGAGCGACCGCTCGATCCGGGTGGCGTCGCTCACCTTGCCGTCCTGCACCGGCACGTTGTAATCGACCCGGACGAGCGCCGTCTTGCCGGCGACGTCCAGGTCGTCGATCCCGTTGAATTTGGCCATCGCCTATTCGCCGGTGAAGTTCGGCTTGCGCTTTTCGGCGAAGGCCGTCGCGGCTTCCTGATGGTCCTTGGTCGCCTGGGCGAGGGCCTGGAAGCCCGCCGCCATTTCCAGGGCGGTGTCGAGCCGCTGGAACTCGCTTTCCTTCAGCAGGCGCTTGGTCATGCGCAGCGCTTCCGGCGGCTTGCGGGCGATCTTGGTCGCGATCTTCATGGCGGTCGGCATCAGTTCCGCCATCGGCACGACATGGCTGACGAGGCCGATGGCCTTGGCTTCGGCGGCGTCGATCACGTCGCCGGTGAACGTCATCTCGAAAGCGCGGGACCGGCCGACCAGACGCGGCAGATACCACGAGCCGCCGTCGCCCGGAATGATCCCGAGATTGACGAAGACTTCGCCGAACTGGGCCGTGTCGGCCGCGACGCGGATGTCGCACATCATGGCGAGGTCGCAGCCGGCGCCGATGGCGTGGCCGTTGACCGCCGCGATCAGCGGCACTTCCAGCTTGTCGAGCGCCAGGGGAATGCGCTGAATGCCCTCGCGGTACCAGTGGCGGGTGCCGGCCGGGAAGCCTTGCATCGTGGGCGCGCGTTTCGCCATGTCCTTGACGTCGCCGCCGGAGGAGAACGCCGTGCCGGCGCCGGTCAGGATCACGCAGGAAACCTCATGGTCCTTCGCGACCATCTCGCAGATTTCCTCGAACCGCGCGACGACGTCAGGCGCGGAGACGGAATTGCGGATTTCCGGCTTGTTGATCGTCCAGGTGACGATGCGGCCGGTCTTTTCGTAGATGACGCTGTCTTCGCTCATGGGCGCGGTTCCTTATTGGCTCAAGCTATAGGTGGAATTGGGGCCGGGCGGCGTGTCGGGGCAGGCGATTTCGCCTTGCTCCCACATGCCGAGCAGATGGGAGAGGACGGATCGCCCGGCCGCGCGATGCAGGTTGGGATCGACGTCGGCATACATCGTCGCGACCATCGCCGGAATCGTCAGCGGCCCGGCTTTCAGGCAAGCGCGGATCTGGTCCTCGCGGGCGAGGCGGTGGTCGATGAAGGCCTGGACGAAGGGCTTCGGGTTTTCGATCGGGCCGCCATGGCCGGGGTAATAGACCGTCTCGTTCCGGCCGAGCATCTTGCGCAAGCTCGCCATATATTGGGTCATGTCGCCGTCGGGCGGCGAGACGATGGAGGTCGACCAGCCCATGACATGGTCGCCCGACAGCATCACGTTGTCTTCCCGGAGCGCCAGACAGAGATGGTTGGAGATGTGGCCGGGCGTGTGGATCGCCTCAAGCGTCCAGCCGTCGCCCTCGATCAGGCCGCCGTCGGGGACCGTGTGGTCGGGGTTGAAGGTCTTGTCGCCGCCCTCCGGCGAATCGAACGGCCAGTCGCGGCGGGCGCCGACGCCATGGGGGCCGAAGCCGTAGGTGGGCGCCCCGGTCGCGGCCTGGATCGCGGCGATGCCGGGGGAATGGTCGTTGTGGGTGTGGGTCGCGATGATATGGGTCACCGTCTCGCCCGACGCCTTGAGCGCGCCCAGGATCGCCGCGGCATGCTCCGGCGAGACAGGGCCTGGATCGACGACGCCGACCTTGCCATGGCCGACGATATAGGTGTTGGTGCCCTTGAACGTGAACATCGACGGGTTCGGCGAGGTGATGCGGCGCAAATGCGGCGTCAGCGTCACGACCTCGCCCGGCGCGGCGTCGAATTGGCGATTGAACGGAATGGCGTCTGCCATAGGATGCTCCCCAGTATGCGGGGCCGCATCCTGACTGCGCCCGCCCGATCGATCAAGCCAGGATAGGAGCGACACACATGCTGATTCTCAAGCCGAACTGCGAATGCTGCGACAAGGACCTGCCGCCCGACGCCGCGGACGCCGTGATCTGCAGTTTCGAATGCACGTTTTGCCGGGACTGCGCCGGCAGCCGTTTGCCGGGCGGCCTCTGCCCGAATTGCGGCGGCAACCTGGTCGCGCGGCCGATCCGGCCGGCGGCCAAGCTGGCGAAGTTCCCGGCATCCAAGGATCGCGTGCTGAAGCCGCTTGCCTGAGCCCCTGTCGCCTCCGACCCAGAGGTCAGCGATTTTTCGGACTGGACTAAGTGTTACTCTATAACATATAAAGCTGTCCTCTGAATGCTCACGGGAGATCGAGGATGCGCCTCGGCCGGTTCGCTTTGGTTCTGCTCGCGGCGCTGAGCTTCGCGCCGCATTCAGCGGCGGCGAAGGTTGCGTCGATCGGCTGGGACGATCTGCTGCCCGCCGCCTATGGCCTCCTCGAAACCGAAGCTGAAGGCCTGCAGGCGCGCCTGGATGCATTGCCGGAAGGCTCCCAGGACGCCTTTCGGATGCTCAGCGATCAGAATGCGCTGAAGCGGCAGCTCGCGTCCGGCGAGCTCCGCCGCGAATTCCTGTCGGCGGACGATCTGGCGCTCCTGGAGACCGACTATCGGACGACGTTCCCCGAGGCCGCGGCGATCGCCGACCGGGTCGACCGCATGGCGGGCGAAGTCGCGATCCTCGACAAGCAGACCAATCCCGAGCTTGACGGCAAGATGATCCGCATGCCGGGCTATGTGCTGCCGCTGGAATTCGACGGCGCCAAGGTGACCGAGTTTCTGCTGGTGCCGTTCGTCGGCGCCTGCATCCATACGCCGCCGCCGCCGCCGAACCAGATGGCGCACGCCCATTATGCGCCCGGCTTCGAAAGCCAGGGGGTGTTCACGCCGGTCTATATCACGGGCCGGCTTTCGGCCGTGGATGCGACGGTCAATCTTTCCCTCGTCGACGGCCAGTCGCCGGTTGCGACCGGCTACCGGCTCGATGTCACAGTTACCGAACCCTACAAGGAGTGACGGCATGCGGATTCTGGTTGGCATGACGCTGATAGCGATGACGACGGCGGCCGCTGCGTCGGGACCGGCAGCCGCGACGGAACGGCGGGAGCACGGGGCGCATCGGCACGGCCATGCGACCTTGCAGGCGGCCCTGGATGGCGGCCAACTGGAGATCGCTGTCGAAGCGCCGGGCATGGACATCGTCGGCTTCGAGCATGCGCCAGGGGACGATGCGCAGAAGGCGAAGATCGCCGCCGCCCTTCGCCGCCTGGGCGATGCCGGCGCGATGTTCGACCTGCCGGAAGCCGCCGGCTGCGCCCTGACCGAAGCCGAAGCCGAGCAGGAAGCGCTCGCCGACGCCCATGGGCAGAAGGCTGACGCCGCCGACCATACCGCTTTCCACGCGCATTATGGCTGGACCTGCGCCAAGCCCGAAGCTTTGCAGACGATCCGCGTGCGCTATTTCGAGCATTTCCCCGGAATTGCGGAGATCGACGCAGCCGTCATCGGCCCGTCCGGCCAGACGGCGCAGGAACTGACGCCGCAGTCGCCGCAGCTCCAATTCTAGATCGACCCGCCGAAGTAGGATCGAGCATGGCGCGGGACGAGCATCCGAATGGAGCCTGAATGCCAGTCGGCGGTCATCCAGGCCGAAGGTTTGAGGTTCCGATGGCGCGAGGGCGAGCCCGACGTCATCGCCATCGATAGCCTTGAGATCAGGCGCGGCGAGGCCGTCTTCATCGCGGGGCAGAGCGGCGGCGGCAAGACGACCTTGCTGAACCTGCTCGCCGGGGTCCTGAAGCCCACGGCCGGACGGCTCTGCGTTCTGGGGGCCGATCTCGCTGCCATGCCGAATGCGCGGCGCGACCGGTTCCGCAGCGATCGCATCGGCTTCGTGTTCCAGTCCTTCAACCTCGTGCCCTATCTCTCGCTGCTCGACAATGTGTTGCTGGCCTGCCGGTTCTCGCCGCGCCGCCGGGAGCGGATCGCGGCCGCCGGGAGCGATCCCGCGACCGAGGCGGCGCGTCTCCTGGCGCGGCTGGGCCTCGACGTCAAGGCGCTGGCCGGCCGCGACGTCGCTCGCCTCAGCACCGGCCAGCAACAGCGCGTCGCCGTCGCCCGCGCCTTGATCGGCCGGCCGGACCTGGTGATCTGCGACGAGCCGACTTCCGCGCTCGATGCGGACGCCCGCGACGCCTTCCTGGCCCTTCTGAATGCGGAAACGGCGGCGGCCGGCGCCACGCTGCTTTTCGTGTCGCACGATCGCTCCCTGGCGCCCGCCTTCGACCGCACGATCGTCCTGTCGGACATCAATCGGCCCGGCGAGGCCAAGCGATGAACGCCCCATTGCTCAGCCTGGCGCTCAAGAGCCTGATCAATCGCAAGGCGACCGCGATCCTGACCATCGCCGCCATCGCGCTTAGCGTCACGTTGTTGCTGGGCGTCGAGAAAGTCCGCTCCGGCGCCCGGGACAGCTTCGCGAACACGGTCTCCGGCACGGATTTGATCGTCGGCGCTCGCGGCGGCGCGATCCAGCTTCTGCTGTATTCGGTCTTCCGCATCGGGGACGCCAGCAACAACATCTCCTGGCAGAGCTACGAAGAGCTTCGCGCCTGGCCGGAAGTCGCCTGGAGCGTGCCGATATCGCTTGGCGACGCCCATCGCGGCTTCCGGGTCGTCGGCACGACCGCGGGCTATTTCGAGCATCTTCGCTACGGACGCCGGCAGGCCTTGTCGTTCGATGCCGGCCAGCCGTTCGCGGATCTTTTCGACGCGGTCATCGGCGCCGATGTCGCGCGCGAACTGGGCTATGTCGTCGGCGACCGCATCGTGCTGGCCCACGGCGCCGGCGCATTCGCGGTCCAGTCCCATGACGACAAGCCGTTCACGGTTTTCGGCGTCCTCGCCCGCACCGGCACGCCCGTCGACCGGTCGGTGCATGTCAGCCTGGCGGCGATCGAAGCCATCCATGTCGACTGGCAGTCCGGCCGCCCGCCGCGGCCCGGTCAAGCGGTCTCGGCCGAAGCGGCGCGCGCGATGGCGCTGCAGCCCAAGGCGGTCACGGCGGTGCTGGTCGGCCTCAAATCCCGCATGGCGGCCTTCGCCGTCCAGCGCCGCGTCAATACCTATGCCGATGAGGCGCTGCTCGCGATCCTGCCCGGCGTGACCCTGCAGCAATTGTGGGACGCGATCGGCGGGTTGGAGAAAGCGCTGTTCGCCATCTCGGTCATGGTCGTGGTCACGGGTTTCATGGGCATGACCGCCGTCAGCCTCGGCGCCTTGAACGAGCGGCGGCGGGAAATGGCGATCCTGCGCTCCGTCGGCGCGCGGCCCCGGGAAATCTTTCTGCTGCTGGTGGTCGAGTCCGGCGGACTCGCCGCTGTGGCGGCCGCTGTGGGCGCGGCGATGCTCTATGGCGGCATCTGGCTTGCCCGGCCCTTCGTGCAGAGCCAGTTCGGCTTCCATCTGCCCGCCGGCGGGCTTTCCGCCTATGAGCTCGCCTTGCTTGGACTGGTGGTTCTGGCCGGATGCGCATCGGGCGCGCTGCCCGCGTATCTCGCCTACCGCCGCTCGCTCGCCGACGGGATGGCGGTGCGGCGCTGAGCGCGCGCCGCCGCCGTCCCGTCGGCGGCCGACGTTACGCTGACTTCGTGGCGTAGGCCGGCGCCGTGTAGTAGCGCGGGATCTTGCCGATCTTGGTCATGTCGACTTCCAGGAGCGTCGGGCCGTCATGGTCGATAGCGGCTTTCAGCTTGGGGCCCATCTCGGCTTCCGACTCGACGCGGAAATAGGGCAGGTTCGCCAGCTTCGCCAAGCCCTCCAGGTTCGGGCCGATGGGGTCGGCGAAATAGTGCCGCTCGCCGTAGAGGGTGTCCTGGATGTCCTTGATGACGCCGTAGCCCGCGTCGTTGAAGACGACGATGGCGACATCGGGCTGCTCCTGGGTCGCGGTCCAGAGCTCGGTCATGTTCAGATAGAAGCCGCCGTCGCCGGTGATCGCGACGGTCTTGGCGCCGCCCGCCCCGAAGGCCGCGCCGATGCCGAACTGGAAGCCCGGACCGATGGCCGCGCCGACCGGGTAGATGTTCTGCTCCGGCTTCGAAAGCGGCAGCAGGCGGTTGCCCCAGGTCGTGTTGCTCATGGTGACGTCGCGCACCCAGAACGTATCCTCGGGCATGGCGGCGCGGAAGATTTCCGGGAAGTTGGCGTAAGGGCCGATCTGCTTGCGGTAGGCGAGATGGGTCGCCGTGCGGACGGCGGCGAGATCGCCCGCCCAGTCGGCCGCGACTTTCATCTTGCCTTGCAGCCTGTCCGCCAGCGCGTCGAGCGCGGCTTCCGCATCGCCGATATGGAAATGCGCGACGCCGTAGGTCCGGCCCAGCGCCGTCGGGTCGACGTCGATCTGGGCGCGGTTCGCCGGCAGCTTCAGGGCGAGATCGCGGGTTTCGTGGGCGCGGACGCGGCCACCCGCGATCAGCATGAAGTCGACGGTCTCGTAGAATTTTTCGACCTCCGGCGTCGCCTGGAACGCGCCGAGGGTCATGGGGTGCGTCTCGGGGATGACGGCGCGGCCGTTGACCGAGGTCACGACGCCGAAGCCCATGTCGACCAGCCGCTGGACGGCCTTGCCCGCATAGCGCGCGCCGGCGCCGCACCAGAGCATCGGCCGCTTCGCCTGCGCCGCCATGGCCGCGAGCGCGTCGAGGCTGGCGGCGTCGCCGGCGTCGGGCTGCGGCGGCCGGATCGTCAGGCTGTCGAGCATCGCCGGGCGGGCGATCGTCGCGCGCTGGACGTCGATCGGGATTTCGATGGAGACCGGCCCCATGGGCGGCGTCAGGGCTTCGGTCGCGGCCTTGATCAGGACGCCGAGCGCCATTTCCGGCGCGCGGATGCGATAGGCGGCCTTGCAGGTCGCCTTGAGCATGCCGAGCTGGTCCATGACGTCATGCACGGCGCCCTGTTCCTTGTCGATGTTCGCGGTGGCGGTCTGCCCGGTGATGTGCAGCACGGGCGACGCCGCGAACCGGGCTTCGACCAGCGCGCCGGGGGCATTGGCGGCGCCGGGGCCGGTCGAGGTGAAGAAGCAGCCGAGCCCCTTGCGGGCGCGGGCATAGGCGTCGGCCATGTGGCCCGCGCCCATCTCGCCGCGCGCGCCGATGAAGCGGATGGCGTTCCGCCGGCCGATCGCGTCCAGCATCGGGATATTGTGGACGGAGACGACGCCGAACACGGTTTCGACGCCGGCCTGCTGCAGGAATTCGGCGACCAGGTCGCCGACGGTATAGGTGGTCATGGGGGTTTCTCTCGCTTGTCTTGTCCGGCGGGGCGTCAGGCCGTCGCCTGCGTTTCGCCGTGATGCTAGCATGGCCTTCCGCCCCGATGAAAAGGCCCTTGCCGCCGTGCCGCATCTGATCGTCTTTTTGTTCCTGTGCATTCTGGGCGGGGTCGCTGCGTGCGCATTGGCGTAACCGCCTGCCTCGGGCTGCTGCTGCTGCTGCTGGCGGCCTGCGGGCTGCCGCCCAGCGTTTTCCGCGGCGATCATTCGGACGCGCTCCTGACCGCGCCGCCGCTCGCCCAGGCGGCGGGCGGCGGCCTCTGGGTCGCGCCGATGTTCGGCGCCCCGGCCGAAACGGCGCCCGACGCGGAGCTTGTGCGCCAACTGATCGTGCAGGGCCTGGTCCGGCGCGAGGTCCCGGCCGGGCTCGACGCCGCCGGCTCCCGCGCCGCCCGGCTCTACGGTTCGGTCGGCGAGGCGACGCCCGCCGGGCGCGGCTATGTCGACGTCTGGTGGCGCCTGGAGGGGCCGGACGGCGCCCTCTGGGATGCTTTCGCCGTGCCGACGCCCCTGGATTTCCGGACGGAGCGGCCCGAAACCCAAGCCGCCGTCGCCGAGGTCGTCGACCGGCTGGCCGATATGCTGGGGCCGGCGCCGGTTCGGGCCGCGACGGTCGCCCGCATCCCGATCCATGTGCGGCCGGCCGTGACGACGGGCTTCGAGGACGGCCGCCCGCTGGCGCGCGCCATGACCGTCGCCCTAGGCCGGCGCGGCTTCCAGCCGGGCGACCTCGCCGGCGCCGAGGCGATCGTTCAGGCGACAGCGAGCATTGAGCCGGCGCCAGGGCAGCCGGACGCCGTCTTCGTCCGAATCCGGTGGGCGGTGCTCTCGCCAGAGGGCGTCGAGCTGGGCGCGGCGGACCAGGCGAACGTGCTGCCGAAAACGGCGACGGCCGACGGCCTGACCGCGATCGCCGCGGAAGCCGCCGACGCGGCGGCGGGCGGCGTCGCCGCCGTCATCCGCCGGTCGAGCGCCGGTACGACGTCGGCCGCGCCATCCACAGACAAGGGCGCCGCTCCGCCGCAATAGGCGCTATAACTCGCCCCATGTCAGACAGCTTCAACCCCTTCGACGATGGCGCCGCGCCGCCGCCGCCCATGCCGCCGCAGGCGCAGGGGGCCGGCGGCCGCCCGGCCTATCTGGACGCCCTGAACGCCGAACAGCGCCGCGCGGTCGAAACCCTGGACGGGCCGGTGCTGATGCTCGCGGGCGCCGGCACCGGCAAGACCAAGGCGTTGACGACGCGGATCGCCCATCTGCTCGTCGCCGGCAAGGCCTGGCCCCGGCAGATCCTGGCGGTGACGTTCACCAACAAGGCCTCGCGGGAGATGAAGGACCGGGTCGCGGCGTTGATCGGCGGCGTCGCGGAAGGCATGTGGCTCGGCACGTTCCACGCGCTCGCGGCCCGGATGCTGCGCCGCCATGCCGAAGTCGTCGGCCTGAAGTCGAATTTCACGATCCTCGACGCGGACGACCAGTTGCGTCTCCTGAAGCAGTTGATGCAGGCGGAAAACCTCGATACGGGCCGCTGGCCGCCCAAGGCCTTGATGGGCCGCATCCAGCGCTGGAAGGACAAGGCCCTGCCGCCGGAGAAGGTCGGCAAGGGCGAAGCGGGCGATTTCGCGAACGGCCGTTCGGTCGAGCTTTACGGCCAGTATCAGGCGCGTCTCCGAACCCTGAACGCCTGCGATTTCGGCGATCTGACCCTGCACATGACCCACATCTTCCAGACCGAGCCGGAAATCCTGGCCGACTGGCGCCGGCGCTTCCGCTATGTGCTGGTCGACGAATATCAGGACACCAACGTCGCGCAGTATCTCTGGCTCCGGCTGCTGGCCCAGGAGCACAAGAACATCTGCTGCGTCGGCGACGACGACCAGTCGATCTATGGCTGGCGCGGCGCCGAGGTCGGCAACATCCTGCGCTTCGAGAAGGACTTCCCCGGCGCCCGCGTCATTCGCCTGGAGCGGAACTACCGCTCGACCGGGCATATCCTGGGCGCGGCCTCGGGCCTGATCGCCAATAACGAGGAACGGCTGGGCAAGACCCTCTGGACCGAGGCCGACATGGGCGAACCGGTCGATCTCAGGCTCGTCTGGGACGGCGACGAGGAAGCGCGCATGGTCGGCGACGAGATCGAGGCGCTGCAGCGTAACCAGGTCCCGTTGGAAGAGATGGCGGTGCTGGTGCGCGCCGGCTTCCAGACCCGCGCGTTCGAGGAGCGGTTCGTGACGCTCGGCCTGCCCTACCGCGTCGTCGGCGGCCCCCGCTTCTATGAGCGGGCGGAAATTCGCGACGCCATGGCCTATCTCCGCGTCGTGGCGCAGCCCGATGACGATCTGGCGTTCGAGCGGATCGTCAATGTGCCGAAGCGCGGCCTGGGCGCCGCGACGGTTCAGGCGGCCCATGGCCTGGCCCGCGCCGGGCAGATGTCCCTGTTCGAGGCGAGCCGCAAGCTCGCGGCGGGCGACGACCTCCGGCCGAAGGCGCGCAACACGCTCGGCGGCCTCGTCCAGGACTTCGACCGCTGGCGGGCGCTCGAGCAGGGCGTCGATCATGTGGAGCTGGTCGAGACGGTGCTGGACGAGTCCGGCTATGTCGACATGTGGCGCGCCGACAAGACGCCGGAAGCGCCGGGACGGGTCGAAAGCTTGAAGGAACTGGTTCGCGCCATTGGGGAATTCGAGAATCTGGCGGGCTTCCTGGAACATGTCAGCCTCGTCATGGACAATGGCGCCGCCGCCGGCGACGAAGTCGTCAGCATCATGACCCTGCATGCGGCCAAGGGACTGGAGTTCGACATCGTCTTTCTCCCCGGTTGGGAGGATGGGATGTTCCCGAACCAGCGCGCGCTCGACGAGAACGGCCGGGCCGGCCTCGAGGAAGAGCGGCGGCTGGCCTATGTCGGCCTGACGCGGGCGCGCAAGCGGGCGATCGTCTCGGCCGCGGCCAATCGCCGGGTCTATAATCAGTGGGTCTCGTCCCTGCCGTCCCGCTTCATCGACGAATTGCCGGCGGCGCATATTCGCCGCGACGCGCCCTCCGGCCTGGATTTCGGCTCCGGCGCCCAAACCGCGGCGCCCGAGTTTCATGGCGGCTTCGCCGCCGCCAGCGGCGGCTATCAGTCGACCAAGTCGAAGGCGCTCGGCGCGCGCGCGGCCGGCCGCAAGGCGCAGACGATCGAGGGCGTCAGCTTCGCCGTGCAGCCGCGCGCCTCGAAGGCGGGCCAGTTCGCGATCGGCGAACGGGTGTTCCACCAGAAATTCGGCTATGGCCAGATCGAGGACATCGACGCCGACCGGCTGGAGATCGCATTCGAGCAGGCGGGCCTGAAAACCGTGATCGCCAGTTTTGTGGAGAAGACCTGATGGCCGGCGGCAAAACCTGGGCGGTCGCCGTCGCGGCGACAGCGACGACGGCGCCGGCGTTCGAGGCGGCGCTGGAGCCGTTCGCCATCGCGCTGACCGTTTATGAGGCGGCGCCGGCCGCCGCCCGGCCGCGCGGCCTGCCGGAGCCGGCCACATGGGCGGGCGACCTCTGGCTGGCGGACGCCTGCATCGTCGAAGCCGTCACCGACGCGCCGCCGAACCGGGGCCAGATCGAAATGGCGGTCGCCATCGCCGCCGCGGCCATGGGCGTCGCGCGTCCGGAAGTCGTCGTGCGGGAAATTCCGGATATCGACTGGCAGGCGAAAGTGCTGGAAAGCTTGCCGGCGATCGAAGTCGGCCGGTTCCGGGTGCGCGGCCGCCATGTGACGGAGCCGGCGCGGGCTGGCATGTTCGACCTGGAGATCGAGGCGGGCGCCGCGTTCGGCTCTGGCGAGCACGAGACGACGCGCGCTTGCCTGGAAGCCCTGGGCCACGTCCTGAAGCGGTCCCGGCCCCGCCGGGTGCTCGACCTTGGCTGCGGCACCGGCGTGTTGGGCCTGGCGGCGGCGAAAGCGGCGAAAGCGGATGTGCTGCTGACGGATATCGATCCGCGCGCGGTCGAAGTCGCCCATGCGGCCGCCCGGCGCAACGGCGCGCTGCTGCCGGCGCGCGTCGCCGACGGCTGGCAGGCTCCGGCGATTCAAGCGCGGGCGCCCTATGACCTGGTGCTGGCGAATATTCTGGCGCGGCCGTTGCGCGCCATGGCGGGGGACCTCTATCGCGGCCTGAAGCCGGGAGGACGCGCCATTCTGTCAGGATTTCTCTACTGGCAGGAGCCGTTCGTCATGGCGCCGCACCGGGCCCGCGGGTTCCAGTTGGAACGCCGCGTGCGCCAGGGCGACTGGTTGGCCTTGACGATCAGGCGCGCGCCGCGCCGTTGACGCCGCGCTTCGACGGCGCCGCATGGGCGGCGGCGGCCAGCGTGTGGGCGCTCTGCTTCAACAGCCGGGCGTCGCGGGTCTGACAGGCAAGCTTCGCCAGTTCGAAAGAGTCCTTGCTCGGGTCGTGTCCGGCCAGGAAACCGGCCCAGAGGCCCAGCACGGCCTTGCGCAGCAGAGTTGCGTCCTGCCGCTGACATTCCAGCTTGTATTGAGCGATTGTGTCCTGCATCCGTTCCATCGGATCATCTCCAGTATCAGGGCCAAGCGATCCGGCCCGCTGTCTTGAACCGTGATATAGACGCGCTGCGCAGATTTGAGAGGCGTTTATATTGCAACGCAGCATGCTATTTTTGCATGTCTTGCAGATCGAGGAGAGCAGGTATGAGCAAAGCGCGGGTCTCGGCATTGCGCGCGGCGTTGCGGGACGCTGGCTTCGAGGGCTGGATTCAGCCCCGCGCGGATGAGTTTCAGGGCGAATATGTGCCGCCGTCGGGCGCGCGCCTCGCCTGGTTGACGGGCTTCACCGGCTCCGCCGGCCTCGCTGTCGTCCTGCAGGCGCGCGCCGCCGTGTTCTCCGACGGCCGCTATACCCTGCAATTGCGCGATCAGATCGATCTGGAGATCTTCGAGCCGCGCCACAGCACGGATACGCCCGCGACCGAATGGATCGCCGCTGCCCTGCCGGCCGGCGGCAAGCTGGCCTATGATCCCTGGCTCCTGACCGATGGGGACATCGCCAAGTTCGCCAAGGCGGCGGCGGCGGCCGGCGGCGAGCTTGTCGCGGCCGACCGCAATCTCCTGGACGCGGCATGGACCGACCGGCCGGCGCCGCCGCAAGCGCCGATCGCGCCGCAGCCGCTCGAATATGCCGGCGAAGCCTCGGCGCTGAAGCGCCAAAGGCTCGGCGAGGGACTTGCAAAGGACAAACTCGAGGCCGCGATCCTGACCCAGCCGGACGGCATTGCGTGGCTGCTGAACGTCCGTGGCGGCGATGTCGAGCATACGCCCTTGCCGCTGTCGTTCGCGACGCTCAGCGCCGACGGCGGCGCCGACTGGTTCGTCGACCCCGCGAAGCTCACCGATGCGACGCGCGCCTGGGTCGGCAATGGCGTGCGGCTCCGCGCGATCTCGGAATTCGCGCCGTCGCTCGACGGCCATGCCGGCCAGCGCGTCGCGGTCGCGCCAAGCGCGCCTGCCGCCGTCCGGCGACGGCTTGAGGCCGCGGGCGCCGAGGTCGTCGTCGCGCCGGACCCGACGGCCTTGCCGAAAGCCTGCAAGAACGCGGCGGAAATCGCCGGCGCCCGGGCCGCCCACCGCCGGGACGCCGCCGCGATGGCGCGCTTTCTGCATTGGCTGGCGACCGAGGGCCAGTCGGGGAAGGTCACGGAAATCGCCGCCGCCGACCGGCTCGAGGCATTCCGGCGCGACCTGCCGCTGTTCCGCGATCTCTCGTTCCCGACGATTTCAGGGGCGGGGCCGAACGGCGCCATCGTGCACTACCGGGCGACGCCGGCGACGAACCGGGCCTTGCAGCCGGGCTCGCTCTATCTGGTCGATTCCGGCGCGCAATTTCAGGACGGCACCACGGATATCACCCGCACCGTCGCCATCGGCGCGCCGACGGCCGACATGCGGCGGGCGTATACCCTGGTGCTGAAGGGCCATCTGGCGCTTTCGGCCGCGCGCTTCCCGAAAGGCGTTTCCGGCGGGCAGCTCGACGCGCTGGCGCGGGCGCCGCTCTGGTCGGCCGGCCTGGATTTCGACCACGGCACGGGGCACGGCGTCGGCAGTTATCTGTCGGTGCATGAGGGGCCGCAAAGAATTTCTAAGACCGGCGGCGAGGCAGCGCTGGCGCCGGGCATGATCATTTCGAACGAACCGGGCTATTACAAAACAGGCGCCTATGGGATTCGCATCGAAAATCTGGTTCTGGTGCGCTTGGCGGCAATCCCCGGCGGCGAGCGCGAGAGCTATGAATTTGAGACCCTGACGCTCGCGCCTTACGATCGGGCGCTGATCAATTTGGACTTGCTTTCACAAATCGAAGTACAGTTAATCAATGATTATCACTCGATGGTCCACGATTATGTGAGGCCAGCGCTCGATGGGGCCGCATTGTCTTGGCTCAAGGCGGCGACCGCAAGAATATTCTAAGAATTAACAGTTTTTAATGTTGGGATGGTTAATCGACGCTTGGCAAGGCGCATGCGAGTCTGTTAGGCCTGTCGTTGTTCCCGTGGAGCGCCTTGCTGGGGAGCAGGCGCGCCGCGACGTTGATCGGTCCTTGGGAGGGATTATTGAGCACACCTGAATTGCTGGAGGCCTGCGCGAGCATGCCCGATCCAGAATCGATTCTGTCCCGTCGTCGCCTGATCGGCGGCGCCGTGGCCCTGGCCGCGCTCGGGCTTGCAGGGTTCAAGCCGCGCCCGGTCGAAGCGGGCCCCGCCCGCCGCACGCTCAATCTCTACAATCCCCGCACGCGGGAAGGGCTGCGAACGACCTATCGGGTCGGCAACAAGTATTCCCGGAACAGCCTGCGTCAGGTGAACGAGTTCATGCGCGACTGGCGGTCGGGCGAATCCGCCAGGATGGACCCCGAGGTCATCGACTACCTGTACTCGCTGCAACGCTGGCTTGGCGTGTCCGACCCAATTCACATCGTGTCCGGCTATCGGTCGAAATCGACCAACGCGATGCTGGCGCGGAAATCGGGCGGCGTCGCGAAGAACAGCTATCACTGCAAGGGCATGGCGATCGACCTCAAGATCCCGAATTATTCGGTCAGTTCGATCGCCCGCGGCGCGGAGGCCCTGAAAATGGGCGGCGTCGGCCGTTACAGCCGGTCTAATTTCGTCCACATCGATTGCGCCGACGTCCGCACCTGGGGACGGTGAGCGCTGAGACGGCGAGCGGCGGGGCGGCGAACGACGCCCCCCTGGCGGCGACGCCTGACGACCTTTTCCGCAAGCTTGACGCCCTTGGCGTCCGCCATACGACCGTCTCCCATCCGCCGCTCTGGACGGTCGAGGATTCCCGGGCGCTGCGGGGGGCCTTGCCCGGCGGCCACGCCAAGAACCTGTTTCTGAAGAACAAGAAGGGCGGCCTGTTTCTGCTGGTCGCGGAAGAATCCGCCAGCGTCGATCTCAAGCGCTTCGGCAAGGCGGTCGGCGCCGGCAATCTGTCGTTCGGCAAGCCGGAACTGCTGCTGGCGACCTTGGGCGTCGCGCCGGGCTCGGTGACCCCGTTCGCCCTGATCAATGCGCCGCCGGGCGCGATCGCGGTCTACTTCGACGCCGCGCTTCTGGCGCAGGACCCGTTGAATTTCCATCCCCTGGACAATACATTGACGACGACAGTGCCCCGCGACGGTTTGCTGGCCTTCGTTCGCGCGCTTGGCCATGGGTTTCAGATCGTCGATCTTGCCGCCCCGTGAAATTGCAGAGAGAGCGGGCTTGGAGATAGGGCTGAACCGGTTTAGCCTAAGCCCGACTTCCAATTTTTTTGACCACGCGCACTTCGAGGGACAGCTATGTACGCACCCACATTCGCGGCGCCTCATACGGTTGATGAGGCTGTTCGCATGCTCGGCGCCACGGGCGCACGGCCGCTTTCCGGCGGCACCGATCTGATCGTTCAGTTGAAGTCCGGCCGCAACCGGCCGAACGCGATCGTCGATCTGAAGAAGATTCCCGGCATGATCGGGATCGAAGCTTACAAGGGCGGCTTCAAAATCGGCGCGTCCACGGCGGGCGCACAACTTGGCGAGAACGCTGCGCTGGTCAAAGCCTATCCGGGCGTCGTCGAAGGGGCGGAGTTGATCGGCTCGACCCAGGTGCAAGGCCGGGCCAGCCTGGCCGGCAATCTCTGCAACGCCTCGCCAGCGGCGGACAGCGTCCCCTGCCTCGCGGCGGCCGGCGCGATCGCGGTCGTCGTCGGTCCGGACGGCGAGCGGGAAGTGCTGGTCGAGAAGATCCCGGTCAGCCCCGGCAAGACATCGCTGAAGGCCGGCGAGTTCATCAAGGCCTTCATCCTGCCGGAACGTCCGGCCCATGCGTCCGACGCTTACCTGCGCTTCATTCCGCGCACCGAAATGGATATCGCGGTCGTCGGCGCAGGCGTGAACATCGTGACCGACGGCGCCGGCACGATCACGGCCGCGACGGTCTGGCTGGGCGCGGTCGCCCCGACCATCGTCCAGGTCGACGCGAGCTGCCTCGTCGGCACGAAGCTGGACGATGCGGCGCTCGCGAAACTGGATGCGGCGGCCCAGGCCGTCTGCAAGCCGATCGACGACAAGCGCGGCACGATCGAATATCGCACCAAGGTCGCAGGCGTCCTGGCGCGCCGGGCCGCGGCTATTGCACTTAAACGCGCGGGAGAGCGTTAAACCATGGCTAAAATTCACGTCACCGCCACAATCAATGGCGAAGAAGCCGAATTCCTCTGCGAGCCGCAGCAGACCATGCTGGACGTCCTCCGGGACGAGCTCAGCCTGACCGGCTCCAAGGAAGGCTGCGGCTCCGGCGACTGCGGGGCCTGCTCGATCATCGTCGACGGCCGCCTCGTGTGCTCGTGCCTGATGTTCGGCGCGGAAGCCGCCGGCACGGATATCATGACGATCGAAGGCATGGCCCAGGGCGAGAAGCTGCATCCCCTGCAGCAGAAGTTCCTGGAGCATGCGGCGCTGCAATGCGGCTTCTGCACCCCCGGCGTGCTCGTCGCGTCGAAGGCCCTTCTGGACCGCCATCCGAACCCGACCGAGGAGCAGGCGCGCTACTGGCTCGCTGGCAATCTCTGCCGTTGCACGGGTTACGACAAGATCATCGAGGCGTTGATGGACGCCGCAGCAGAAATGCGTGGGGAGTAACGCTCCATGAATTATTTGGGCAAGGACGTAACGCTGAAGGTTGTCGGCACCCGGCCGATCCGGCCGGATGGCGTCGACAAGGTCGTCGGCCGCGCCGCGTTCGGGGCGGATTTCGCCGTCGCCGGCATGATCCACGGCAAGGTTGTGCGCAGCCCGCACGCCCATGCCCGAATTCTTTCCATCAACACCAAGAAGGCCGAAGCGATGCCGGGCGTGAAGGCGGTGATCACCGCCGCCGACCTGCCGGACATCGCGAGCGAGGAAGCTTTCGTCGGCGAAGGCCCGGTGAACTTCCGCGACCTGTCGCGCAACACCATGGCGCGGGACAAGGTGCTGTATGACGGCCATGCCGTCGCCGCCGTCGCCGCGACCTCGGTCTCGATCGCCGAAGAGGCCGCGCGCCTCATCGAGGTCGAGTATGAAGTGCTGCCCCATGTGATCGATGTCGAAGAAGCCATGCAGGCGGGCGCGCCCATCCTGCATGACGATCTCATCACCCAGGGCGTCGATCCGAAGCCGACCAAGGCGTCGAACATCGCCAAGCGGGTCGAGTTCAAGCTCGGCGACAGCAAGGCCGCGTTCGCGAAGGCCGACGTGATCGTCGAAGGCGTTTATCGCACGGCGCCGGTGCATCAGGCCTATATCGAGCCCCATGCCTGCGTCGTCGCCATGGGGACCGACGGTCAGGCCCAGGTCTGGTGCTCCAGCCAGGGCCAGTTCATGGTGCGCGCGTTCTGCGCCAAGCTGCTTGGCATCGATATCGCCAACATTCGCGTCACGCCGCTGGAAATCGGCGGCGGCTTCGGCGGCAAGACCCTGGTCTATCTTGAACCGCTGGCGCTGGCGCTGTCCCGCAAGAGCGGCCGCCCCGTGAAGATGGTGATGAGCCGCGAGGAAGTGTTCCGCGGCTCGGGCCCGACCTCGGGCGGCGTCATCAAGGTGAAGATCGGCGCGACCAAGAACGGCCGGATCGTCGCCGCCGAATGCGAAGTGGCCTTGCAAGCCGGCGCCTATCCGGGCTCCCCCATCGGCCCGGCCTGCATGACGCCGTTCGCCATGTACGATCTCTCCGACGTGTCGATCTGGGGCTTCGATGTCGTGTCGAACCGGCCGAAGGTCGCGGCATACCGCGCGCCGGGCGCGCCGATTTCGACCTTCGCGGTCGAAAGCGCCGTCGACGAACTGGCCCGCAAGCTCAAGATGGATCCGGTCGAGCTGCGTTTGATCAATGCGGCGAAGAACGGCACCAAGGCGGCTTACGGTCCGACCTTGAAGGACATCGGCTATATCGAGACCCTGGAAGCGGCGAAAACCTCGCCGCACTGGACCTCGGACCTCGGCGCGGCGCCGAAGGGCACGAAGCGCGGCCGCGGCATCGCTTCGGGCTTCTGGTTCAATATCGGCGGCGAATCCTCGGGCGCCGTCTATATCAACGAAGACGGCACGGTGACGGTCGTCTCCGGCAATCCGGACATCGGCGGCAGCCGCGCGTCCATGGCGATGATGGCGGCGGAAGTGCTTGGCATCGGCGTCGAGCGCGTGCGCCCGATCGTCGGCGACACGGCCTCGGTCGGCTATTCGTTCCTGACCGGCGGCAGCCGCGTCACGTTCGCGACCGGCATGGCGGTGACCCAGGCGGCCGAGCAGGCCCGGGACGACCTTTGCCGGCGCGCGGCGCTGTTGTGGGAAATCGACGCGGCTGCGGTTGAGTGGCGGGATGGCATGGCCCATCCGGCCGGCGAGAACGCGGGCAAGTTCGACCCGCTGTCGCTCGCGGCGATCGCGGCGAAGTCCGGCCGGACCGGCGGTCCGATCACCGGCAAGGCCTCGATCAACGCCCAGGGCGCCGGGCCGGGTTACGCGACCCATCTCTGCGACGTTGAAGTCGACGAGGAAACCGGCCACGTGAAGGTGCTGCGCTACACGGCCATTCAGGACGTCGGCAAGGCCATTCACCCGGCCTATGTCGAAGGCCAGTTGCAGGGCGGCGCCGTGCAGGGCATCGGCTGGGCCTTGAACGAAGAATACATCTACAACAAGGACGGCCGTCTCGATAATCCGGGCTTCCTGGATTATCGCGTGCCGGTCGCGTCCGACCTGCCGATGATCGAAACGATCCTGGTCGAAGTGCCGAACCCGCGCCATCCCTTCGGGGCCAAGGGCGTCGGCGAAGCGCCGATCGTGCCGCCGATGGCGGCGGTCGCGAACGCGATCGAGGATGCGATCGGCATTCGGATGCACAATTTGCCGATGTCGCCGCCCAGAGTGCGCGCTGCGCTCGACGGCGCGAAGAGCTGATCTATAGTCAAGGCTGGAGCTTGGGGCGCTCGCCTGAGCCCGCCACGCGCTAGCCGCGGTACTGGACTTAACGAGGGGGGCGGCTCCGCTGAAAAGGCGGCGCCGCCCTTTTTCATGAAATCGGAAGGATCCCCCCAATGGCCCGTGTCATCGTCGCAAGCCAGATGTGCCGGCCCTATCTTGGCGACGTCACCGAGCTTGAGGTCGACGCATCGACCATTCGCGCGCTGATCAAGGAACTGGAGCGTCGTTACCCTGGCCTTGGCGAGCAGGTCGATGAGAGCATGGCGGTCGCCATCGACGGGGTGATCTGCCAGGACAGCTATCTGGAGCCGATCAAGCCGGATAGCGAAGTCTGCCTGATCCCGAAAATCGCTGGCGGCTGAGCTTGCGCTACAGGGCCTTGTTCCAATGGCCCATCTTGCGTCCGGGACGCGCCTCGCGCTTGCCGTAGAGATGCAGCCGGACGCCCGGGTCTGCCAGAAGCGCCGGCCATGTATTGGCCTCGTCGCCAAGCAGGTTTCGCATCATCGCCGGACGCAGCACGGCGACATCGCCGAGCGGCAGCCCCATGACGGCGCGCGCCAGTTGCTCGAACTGCGACGTCGCGGCGAAATCCATGGTCCAGTGGCCGGAATTATGAGGCCGCGGCGCCATCTCGTTGGCGATCAGTCGGCCGTCCCTGGTGACGAACATTTCAATCGCCAGCAAACCCGTCAGGTCGAGCCTGGCGATCGCCGCAGCGGTCAGCCGTTCGGCCTCGCCGGCGAGCGCGCCCATGTCCGGCGCCGGCGCGAGGGTCGTTCGCAGGATATGATTCTCGTGGATATTCTCGACCGCCGGATAGCAGGCGACGCGGCCGTCGACATCCCGGGCCGCGATCACCGAGACCTCACGGGCGAAATCGATCAGCCCCTCGGCGATGGACGGCGCCTTGCCGAGCGCGGCCCAGGCGGCTTCGGCTTCGGCCGGGCTTTCGACCCTGACCTGTCCCTTGCCGTCATAGCCGAAGCGGCGGGTTTTCACGATGACCGGCCGCCCCAGCGTCGTCAGCGCCGCAACGATGTCGTCAGCGCTGTCGACCTGATGGATCGGCGCGGTCTCGAAGCCGACGTCCGCGAGAAAAGCCTTTTCCACGAGCCGGTCCTGGGCGGCCGCGAGCGCGGCGGCGTTCGGTCGGGTCGGGCGCGTCTGCGCCAGTTGCCGTAACGCGGCCTCGGGCACGTTCTCGAACTCGACCGTGACGGCGTCGACAGCGTCCGAGAAGCGTTGCAGGGCGACGGCGTCGTCATATTCCGCGACGGTCGTCGCCCATGCGACCTCGCCTGCCGGACAGGGGCTTTCGGGCGCAAAGACATGGGCGCGATAGCCAAGCTTCGCCGCCGCCAGCGCCGTCATGCGGCCCAGCTGGCCGCCGCCCAGAATGCCGAGCACGCCCCCCGGCGGAATTGCGGATGCTTGGCTCAGGACTGGTCCTCCGGCAGGTCGGGCACAGAATCGGTTTGCCGCGCGCGCCAGGCGTTCAGGCGGCCGGCGAGGTCCGGATCGGAGAGCGCCAGGATGGCGGCGGCGAACAGGGCGGCGTTGGCGGCGCCCGCTTCGCCGATCGCGAATGTGGCGACCGGCACGCCCGCCGGCATCTGCACGATCGAGAGCAAGCTGTCGACGCCGTTCAGCATGTGGCTGGGGGCTGGCACGCCCAGAACCGGCAGGCGCGTCATCGCGGCCGCCATGCCCGGCAGGTGGGCGGCGCCGCCGGCGCAGGCGATCAAGACCTTCAGCCCCCGGGTTTCCGCCGACGTCGCATAGGCATAGAGGCGATCCGGCGTCCGGTGGGCCGACACGACTTTCGCCTCATGGGGCACGGCCAGGGTCGTCAGGATGTCGGCGGCGCGGCCAAGCGTCGGCCAGTCGCTGCGGCTTCCCATAATCAAGCCGACCAGGGGGGCATCGGCGGTCATCGGCGCATCCTCGGAGGCGGGCTCGCGGAAAGCGGCGCAGTATATTGCTTCAGACAGCGCCTGCAAGCGTCGGTAGGCCGAATATCTTTACGTAGGCTTAAGGATCATGGCTGTAATAAATCCCAAATAAGCCGAATTGTTTTCGGCGCGAGCGTCTTGGAGATCGACGGGAATGAAGATTACTGCCCGCCCTCAGACCCACCGTGCGACGGCCGCCGGCGGAGTCGGGGCCGCCGCGAGCGCCG
>ERZ888423.612-NODE-612-length-35784-cov-8.623023_pt1 | contig 35784 bp, 30 predicted proteins | sample MGYA00520523_ERZ888423 | MGnify/ENA primary metagenome ERZ888423 (study PRJEB32303, sample SAMEA104408611) | aquatic metagenome | biome: Brackish water; feature: Pelagic; material: water | place: Baltic Sea | collected 2014-06-08T10:24:00 | depth 30,27 m ... | reverse complement strand
CAAGTAGATGATTATTCGTTTGGAGGCAATGCAGGTATGGTGTTGCGACCCGAACCTCTTTTTGATTGTATTGAATCTCTCGAAAAAGAGCGTGCCTATGATGCCATTATATACACCACCCCTGACGGTAAAAGATTCGATCAAAAGGTAGCCAATCAACTTTCACTCAAAGGCAACTTAATGATCCTTTGCGGACACTATAAAGGCATTGATCAACGCGTACGGGATCATTTTGTCACACATGAAATCAGTATTGGCGACTATGTTTTAAGCGGCGGAGAATTGGCTGCCGCGGTTATAGCAGATGCCCTTATACGCTTGATACCGGGTGTATTAAATGATGAAACCTCCGCTTTAACAGACTCATTTCAAGACAATCTTTTGGCCCCACCTGTGTATACACGTCCCGCTGAATTTAGAGGCATGACCGTACCGGAGGTCTTGACTTCAGGGCATTTTAAGAATATTGAGTCTTGGAATCATGAACAAGCGCTTACCCGCACGCAAGAACGCAGGCCCGATCTTTTAGAGGAATAATAAAAGGATCCGCTAATTTTTTTGTTTTTCTCTATTTTTTGTACATTTGCCGACCCATTGGAGGAACGATTGACCTAGTGTCAACAAGGTGTTGCCTTGGTTCCCTGTGCCTTTTGCCTCTTGGCTATACGCGCAGATCACGGCCAAAAATGGGAAAAACGACGCTAACCTCTGGCCAAAGTGGCGCATGTTGTCGATCGATGAACGCATTAAATGCAAAGACATGGACCTGATTAAATACGTCCAAGACAAATTTGTCGAAACAAAGGATTTCCCTGATTTCGGCGCAGGTGATACTATCACCGTGTACTACCAAATCCGTGAAGGGGAAAAAACACGTACGCAGTTCTTCCGTGGCGATGTTCTTCAGCGCAGTGGGTCAGGTACCACAGAAACGTTTACCATTCGTAAAATGTCCGGCAACATTGGTGTCGAGCGTATTTTTCCTGTAAACATGCCTAACCTAGAGAAGATTGAAATCAACAAGCGCGGTAAAGTTCGCCGTGCACGTATATTCTATCAACGTGAGCGCACAGGTAAATCTGCACGCATCAAGGAACGCCGCGGATAAGTCGAAAGGTTTTGAAGTGCCTTTATTGGCTATAAAATATAAAGAGGCCCTTTTGGGCCTCTTTTTTTTTGCACATACCTCTGGTTTTCGTTCACTTCTCCAAGACAAGGAAGACGGTACGCCGATTCATCGTCCGCCCCTTTACTTGGGAATTGTCAGCAATAGGTTGCGAGTCTCCGTAGCCGCGTGCCGACATCCTGCTTCTAGGAACACCTTGATCTGCCAGAAAGTCCATAACAGCGCGAGCACGGCGATCTGAAAGGGCTTGGTTGTCACTTGCGCGTCCCACATTGTCCGTATGTCCTTGAAGCTCTATGCGCATGGTCGGATGCCCTTTGAGATATAAAACAAAAGCCTGGATCGCCGCTTTATCCGTGGCGGACATCGCAGAGCTATTCGTGGCAAATTGAACCGCGTTGAGCCCGAAACTTTCTCCCACCTCAAGGCGTTTGGCCTCAAGCATAGGAACTGTTGCCTCTACTTCTCTTGGATCCACTTCTAAACGCACCGCCGTAAAGCCCATCTCTGGGTTTTCAACACTAATGGAATAGTCCGTCATCTCTTGCGCAGAAACCACAGCCGTAAAGGTTCCACTTGCCCCATCCACTCGAACATGGGTGATTTCACTTGTTTTGAGATTTTCAATCCGCAAACTGACCCCTTCCGGCAGTAAGTCTGCCCCGTCCACCATCCCGTGCAGAAAAGTTACGGGCGCTCCTTTTGCTACTTCTGGTAGGTCAAATCCGTAGAAATCATACCCGGAACCAGCCGGCAAGCCCGCCACCTTCTCATTGCTAGAAAAATACGCGAAGGACTGGCTAGACACGCCAAAGCCCACTTCGGCTTTCTCCGTGTTAATAGGATAACCCACGTTCTTAGGAGATGCATCGCCCTGCACCTCCACGACAAAAACATCAAAATCCCCTAACCCGGGATGTCCATTCGAAGAAAAAAACAGGGTATGTCCATCCGCATGAAGAAAAGGGGATTTTTCATCTCCCTCCGTATTAATTCTTGGACCTAAATTTTTAGGCTCTGTCCAAGAGCCGTCTATGTGGCGGTCTATGCGATATAAGTCTAGTCCGCCTAGCCCGCCTTTTCTGTTTGACGTAAATATGAGCACATCCCCATTTGCTGACAAGCTGGGTTGACTCTCCCATGAATCCGGTTTATTGGCCGATGAAATGGGAATGAATTCTACCCAAACGTCATAGGTGTTCTGAACTAGAAAAATGTCACAATTCCTATAGCCGTTGGACAATTGTTGGCATGAAGTTAGCGCCATCCAACGATTGTCTGCCGTCAACGAGGGGCCTCCCTCATTAAATCCCTGGTTAAAGGGGGGTCCTAATGCGGTGATTTCCGTTACACCTTCTTCGGTTTGACGCCCAACACAAAATTCTTCTTTTAAACGTCGCACCGGTGCAGGACCACTTTTACGGTCCAAGACTTCTTCTCTCCGGGTAAAGTACCATAGCTCACCATCTGGACTCAGATTTCCCAAAAACTCATCTGCGGGATAATCTAAACCTTTGATACGGTAGGGATTAAAATCAATTGGATGACTTCTCAGAGAGTCTTGGATGGCCCAGAATGTCAATTGACCTTGAACCGCCAGGGTTTGAGGCGCTCCTTGTGGCGCATTAGACAAGTAGGTATTCCAGAGCGCCTGCGCCTCCTGGATGCGTCCTTGCCCGGCCCATAATGCACCAATTTTATAAGCTAAGTCAGGATGATAGGATGGGCACGCCGTGTATACCTTATAAAAGAGGGAGGCTGCTTCTTCCGCTCTCCCTAGCTGTAGCGCATACTCACCGGATAAATACATCAGGTGCAAGGATTGCTCCGGGGATTTTCTCTCTGCCGCATTGAGATAAATACGGGCCATCTTCACGTCTTGTCGATCTAAGGCTTGCTCCGCTTTGAGCACCTCAGCAGAGGGGTTGGGCGCGGCATCGCAGTCGCCTAATTCTACCTGACTATAAACCGTGAGCCTACATAAGAGCAAAAGGCAAAAAATACCTATTCTTTTCCGCATCATCCGCCCCATTGGCCTTCACTTTCTGCAACAACAATCGCCACAGAAGCATCTCCTGTGACATTGATGACGGTTCTGCACATATCCAGTATTCGGTCTACGGGAAAGATAATAGCAATCCAAGCCGGATTTAATCCAACCGCTTCTAGCACCATAATCAGCATGATCAAGCCCGCCGAAGGAATAGCCGCTGCGCCTATCGATGCCATCACAGCCGTAAAAACAATGGTCATTTCTTGCATGAGGCTAAGATCTAATCCATGCATTTGGGCCAAAAACAAGACGGCAATCGCTTGGTATAGACTAGTGCCATCCATGTTCACCGTAGCGCCGACGGGCAAGGTAAACTGGGAGATCTCTTCGCTCACCTTTAAGTCATCATGCACACACTCCATCGTGACGGGAAGGGTTGCAGCAGAGGAAGACGTGCTAAAGGCTAACAACTGCGCAGGACGTAGGTTTTGGTGAAGAAACTTGAAGACCTTCAACCAAGAATACCCTTTTCTGCGGACGCTCAGCCAAACAATTGTGGGGTATACAAACAATGCCATAAAGGCCAATCCCCCCACCACGGTCAACATATACACACCAAAAGAGGAGAACAATTCTACGAGGCGACCGGGCTCATTCCCCGCAAGTTTTGTCAGGGTACTTGCCATCAGCGCAAAAACAAAGAAGGGTGCCCCGAGCATCACCATTTCGACCATCTTAATGAAGATATGCGTCATTTGTTTCATGAAATCCCGAACACTCGATGTATCCCCTTTTGGCAAAAGAACCAATGCAATACCGAAGAAGAGTCCAAAGAAGATGACCTGCAGCATAAGGGAATTGTTAAAGGCCAAAAAGATGTTGCTCGGCACCATATCCACCAAGAAAGCCAAAGGACCTCGGCCCGCTTCCGCACGCGCAGCGACAATTTTATCTTCCATGGCTGCCCCCTGTTGCGCCTCCATATTGGCTGAATAACCTGCATTTTCGGGCCGATCAGACCACCAGATGCCATCGGGAGACGGTTTGTTTTCTGAATGCAACCAAGCTTCAAAACCTAAACGGTTTTCCGTGATTTGATCGGCAGACACAAAACTGCCAGGCTGTGTCATATTGGCCAGAAACAAGCCAATCAAAATGGCGATCAATGTGGTGCCTACGTACAAGCCCAAGGCTTTGCCTCCAATTCTACCTAAGGCTTTGGGATCTCCCAACTGCCCTACCCCATCAATGATACTAAACAAGACCAAGGGAATGGCAATCAGCTTCAGTGCATTGATGAAAATGGTGCCAAAAGGTGCCAACCAATTTTCAGTGAATCCCGCACCACCCCAATAGGTGGAGGCGACTGCCCATAGAATCCCTAGGATCATACCTAGGACGATTTTTGTGTGAAGTTTCATACGTCCGAATGGGTTTGATGGCGCTGAGCCAAATAAAAATCTGCCAGGACTAAGGCCACCATGGCCTCTACAATGGGCATTGCTCTTGGAAGCACCGCAGGATCATGACGACCGTCTACCTGGATAATGACGGGATTACCCTGATGATCAACGCTCTGCTGAGGGGTCTTAATGCTCGCAATAGGCTTGAAGGCGAGCCGCATAAAGAGCGGCATCCCGGTCGAAATTCCACCTTGAATTCCACCCGAATGATTGGATGCCGTTCTGCCAAGGGATAGTATCACATCGTTTTCAAGACTTCCGCGCGATTCCGCACCGGCAAAGCCACGGCCAAACTCTACGCCTTTTGCCGCATTGATTCCCATGAGGGCATAGGCCAAACGTGCCTGAAGCTTGTCAAAGACCGGCTCCCCTAGGCCAGCAGGAACTCCTTCAACGTGACATGCAATGACGCCGCCAGCTGTATCGCCTTCTTCCTTGCGTTGGATCAAGGCGTTCTCCATGGCTATAGCCGTTTCAGCATGTGGACAACCCGTAGGATGATTGCGTGCATCCTCCATGTTATAGGTCGCCCCATCCGGTATACCGAGACCTGCCATGCGTTCGACATAAGCCCTAATTTTAATGGCCTGTGGCAACAACTGTTGGGCCAAGGCCCCACCTACCACGCGACAGACCGTTTCACGAGCTGAACTCCGTCCGCCCCCTCGATGGTCACGGACACCATATTTAGCTTGGTACGAATAATCTGCATGTGAAGGGCGGAATTGCTCTTTGAGCGCTGCATAGTCCGCTGAATGGCTGTCAACATTTTGGATCAAAAAACCAATGGGGGTACCGAGGGTTTGCAATTGCCCTAGCTCATCAGCCTCTGGGTGAAAACCACTAAGAAACTGGACGCGATCCATTTCCTTCCTAGGCGATGTTATGTCATTTTGGCCTGGCCTACGGCGATCTAAGGCGCTTTGAACGGCCGTTACATCGATCCAAACGCCCGCAGGCATCCCATCCAAAACACCCCCCATTGCGGTCCCATGGGACTCGCCAAACGTGGTTAATCGTAAAATCTCTCCAAAGCTGTTACCTGCCATATCCTCAAAAATACGCGATACCCTACCTTCGTTCTATGCGCACGCGAATTGAAAACCTTCAGGGAATGGCTCTCGTTCAAGATGAAGCCCATGAGCACGCCTACTTAAGGGGCGCTGACATGGATTCTGCCTTTGTCTTGAATAATGCTTTTATCGAAATGGAAGCGGGCAAAATCAAAGAGTTTGGCACGATGTCAGACCTTGCTTCCTCCCTCAAGACACCCGGAACTCGCATCATAGACGGAAGAGATCGGTGGATTCTTCCTGCCTTCATTGATTCTCACACGCATTTGGTTTACGCCAAGGAACGCAGTGGCGAGTTTGACCTGCGCATGCGCGGTGCAACCTATGCAGAGATTGCTGCGCAAGGAGGCGGAATCCTTCATTCCGCAGCAGCCCTTGAACATATGTCTGAAGATAGGCTCCTTGAAGGCCTCTTAGACCGCCTTGCGCAGGCAAGAACGACCGGGACGGCCGCAGTGGAGATCAAAAGTGGCTACGGCTTGACGGTAGAGGCTGAATGCAAAATGTTACGTGTGATTCAACGTGCCAAGGCAGCTACACGCCAACCCTTGTTTGCTACCTTTCTTGGGGCACATGCCGTACCTAGCCGTCATCATGGCAACAAAGATGCCTACATGCAAGAAGTTATCACGGAAATGCTGCCCCGTGTTGCGCAAGAAGGTTTGGCTGACTTTGTCGATATTTTCTGCGAAGAAGGCTACTTTGCACCCCACCACCTTTTGGCTCTCGCAAATGCTTCCATGCAACTAGGCCTTCCGCTCAAAGCACATGTGAACCAGTTCACTAGCACTGGGGGCTTACAGGCAGCTATCCAGGCCAAAGCACTGAGTGTGGATCATCTGGAAGTGCTCACGAAAGAAGATATACAAGATTTACAACAAGCCTGGACGCATGGAAAAGGCCCCATGCCCGTTGCCTTGCCTGGCTGCAGCTTGTTTTTAGACATTCCTTACACGCCAGGTCGGGCCCTCATAGATGCAGGATTGCCTTTGGCGATCGCTTCTGATTGTAATCCAGGCTCTGCCCCAAGTACAAACCTGATGCTATGTTGGTCCTTAGCATGCCACCAGATGAAACTAACCCCTATGGAAGGATTGGTCGGACTCACATTGAACAACGCGGCAGCCCTCAACGCCTCGGACCGAATGGGCAGTATTGCCATCGGAAAGGAGGCCCATTTGATTTTGACCAAACCCATTCAAGGCTTGGCCAGTTTGCCCTACCATTTTGGTGAAAACCTCATTGAACGCACATTTGTTTTTGGACAATGAACCCTTTTGCCTCCTTTGTTTCGCGACCCGGTGAAAAACGCCTAGGTGACCTCCTCGAGAGCCAAGAAGCCGGCCAAGGTCAGTATGTTTTTGTGGGCGTCCCTGAGGATATTGGCGTTCGCGCCAACCAAGGGCGTCCTGGAGCTTCTTTGAGTCCCAAAGCGATTTTTCAGGCTTTAGCACAATTTCCTGTGAATGCCTTGCATGCACCCCAAATCGGATGGGACTGGATCGAGGTGGAGGATTTGCAATCTACCTCAGAGGGCATGACCGACTTGGATGCGCTTCGTGCCCTGGTGGCAGAGGTGGACAAAAGAGTGGTAGCTACTCTACAGCCATTATTTGCGGCAGGAAAAACTCCCATCCTTGTAGGCGGCGGCCACAACAATGCCTACCCTCTGCTTGTGGCGGGTTCACAAGCTTTGGGTAAACTCAATGCGCTAAACCTTGATCCTCACCCCGACTGTCGGGCTATGGAGGGACGCCATAGTGGAAATGGTTTTCACTATGCCTTAGATGCGGGTGCGTTGAACCGTTATGTCGTCTTAGGCATGAGTGAATGGGGCTGTAACCAAGCCAGTTTGGCCATGATGAACCAAACGCCAGGCTGGACCTACATTCCCTATGAAGCTTGGGCCATCAGAGGGGAAATGAATTTTGACATAGCACGCACACTGGCCTTACAGCATGTAAACCAAGGCCCCTTCGGACTAGAAGTATGCGCTGACGGTATTGCCCATTGTCCAAGTAGCGCCCAATCCCATTTTGGATGGTCATGGGAAGATGTCGCAGAAACAGCCTACCTCGCGGGTCAAAGTGGCCATTGTGCCTACTTCCACCTTGCAGAAGTGGCGATCGGCCTGTGTCCAGAGGGCCAAAAACCCGCCCTAGCAAGAGCGGCTGCTTATGCGGGTATGCAATTTATCCAAGGCTGCATGCACCCAAACATCTAGTATGGTTGAGTGCGTCGCAAATGTCTCGGAAGGACGCAATCCTGCCGTCATTCAGACCCTACAGGCGTGCATTGAAAGCATCCCTGGTATTTGCTTTCTGCATGCTGATATCGGCTACGATGCGCACAGGACTGTCTTCACTTTTGCAGGACAAGGGAAAGGGGTGGCCGCCGCCGTCCTGGCTTTAGCACAAGGATGTCTCCAACACATTGATATGCGCCAGCATAAAGGCATTCATCCGCGTATGGGTGCTTTAGATGTTTGCCCCATTATTCCGCTTTCTGAAAAGGCCCATGATGAGGCACTGCATGCAACACAGGAAATAGCCTTGGGCTTCACCCATTTGGGACTTGGGGGTTGGTACTATGCCCAAAGTGCTATTCAGCCAGCGTATGCCTTACTGCCCAATGTGCGCAAAGGGCAGTACGAGGGGGTTGCCGCCCGTAAGGATCAGTTTGACTTTGGCCGCTATAACCCGCGTTTTGGTGCCGTAGCATTAGGGGTTCGACCCTTGTTGGTGGCCTTTAATGTCAATATTGACGGCGCTGATTTGCCTTTGGTTAAAGAGGTGGCCTCGGTGATTCGGGCCACCCACCCAGAAGGAATGCCTGGCGTTCGCGCTATTGGATGGTCTACCCCTGCTTTTGCATGCCACCAAGTCAGTTGTAACCTTGTAGACCTTACCGCATGTAGCCCAAAGTCGGTATTTGATCGTATTCAAAAGGAAGTGGAACGACGCGGTGCCAAGGTCCGCGGTGCTGAACTTATTGGCCTTGCTCCACGGTCTTCTTTTTCTGAATTTGACACCATTCCTCTTGCCGTCTCCTACCTTGGACTCAATGCAGTTGTTCCCTTTGACCCTAATAAACGCATACTAGAATCTGCTTTATCCCATTGCCGATTTACAATATAATGGCTTTAAATACAAGAATATGCAACTTGAAAATACACGAATCCTCATCACCGGAGGATCCTCTGGCCTCGGTAAAGCCATGGCTGAAATCCTTCGCTCCGCAGGGGCGAGAGTACTCATTCTTGGACGAGATTCAGAGAAGGTAAATCGGGTGGCAGATGAAATAGGATGCTGGGGGTTGGCTTGCGACGTGTCCAAAGAAAACCAAATACATGACGTATTTGCCCAAATAGATCAAACCTGGGGCGGACTTGACGTTTTAGTGAATAATGCAGGCATTGGATACTTCCACCCCATTGAATCACTGGCATGGGCTCAGTTTGAAGAAATTTTCCATACCAATGTCTTTGGTGCCGCCATCGTGGGCCGTGAGGCGGCCATCCGGATGAAAGCACAGTCTAAAGGGCATATCATCAATGTCGCCTCTACAGCTGGTTCGCGCGGATTTAAAGAAGGTTCCGTGTATGCCGCGTCCAAGTTTGCACTGAAGGGAATGACCCAATGCTGGATGCATGAATTGCGCCCACACAACATTCGCGTCACCTTGCTTTCGCCTTCCGCCGTGCCTACGGCTTTTAATGTGGGAACGAGAGAAGAAAAACCCCTGAAGGACAAGCTTCTGACCCCAATGGAATTGGCCTATACACTAAAATCTGTTTTAGAAATGGACGACAGAGGATTTATCCCAGAGGTTGAAGTATGGGCGACTAACCCATTCTAATTCAATTATTTGGAATTCTTTTATTCATTACTTTGAACCAAAGTGGTGGCACCAATGAGAGCAGCATCATCGCAGGGTAGCCCGTTGGCATCTGAGGGGCTTCCTCATGGTGTGACAAGGTTGGGTACACTTTGTGCGGAGCAGCGTGATGATCGCTGTGCCGCGTTAATTCAAACAACATAAAACGCCCCATTGGATGGTTGGAATTCCATGAATGAGTAGGCGCTGTATCTTCATAACGCAGAGCCGTCACTTGCTTCCGCGAAAGTCCATAATGCTCAATATAATTGACCGTCTCTAGGAGTAAAAATCCAACCGCACTGGCCGCAACAAAAGGAAATAGGGCTGCGGGCTCAACCCACGCTAACGCAAGGAGAAGAGCAACTTCCCACACTAGAAAGCGCCGCATCATGGGCGCATCAATGTGCCATGCAGAGCGCCAAACGCCAAACACACTGCGTATCCAAAAGGCATATACCGTTTCATTGCGTCTTGCCGAGGTGGGATCCTCAGGCGTACCCACAAGCTTATGATGACCACGGTTGTGGTCAAATAAGAACTGAGGGTACAAAGACAGGAGTAGAAGACACTTAGCGACTGTCTGATGGGCGCGCTGCGGACGATGCCCCAATTCATGCGCTACATTGATACCTAGGGATCCTGCGGAAACCCCATAGGAAGTAACATGTCCCAAAAGGCTCAGAAAATCCCCTTGCCCCACATCCTTGGGTACGACCAAAATGAACATCCAAAGCATCCAGATTTGCGCAGGGAGTGCCAGCCAAAGCAGCGCATCAAACCAAGGGTTCTTTGCCGCCCTCTCTGCTGTATCAGGGGGCATATTCCTCGCTACGGGTACCAGCACCACTTCTAAAAGAGGCACCATTCCAAATCCGTACAACAAAGCAGAATAAGAAAGGATTCCCTGCTGGTTCAATGAAAACCATACAGCAGCCGTCAAAGTGAAGGCCATTAGGTAGCGAAGAGGATACAAGATCTGAGCAATCATGTTTGGAAGTTAAGGAATCTCGCCAAAAACTCGGGTGACCTCCATGCGCACAAACATCTCCTCTTTGTACCACTGGTATCGACGTGTCTTTTTAACCATCGGCGCATGCTGACGGCTTTGGTAGGCAAAGGCATCCAGATCCTCGGCTGAGCGCCAAAGGCTCAACGTCGCTTGCTCAATCAAGGGGTACTCCCCTACGCCTTTTGAAAAATGCAAACCAGGATGGTCTTTCACCCCACGCGACGCACTTGGAACATTCCACCAAAAACGAAGCGCTTGTCGGCGACGGATACTTGCCCGGGTGAGCACAGCTACGGAACCTTTCGGTGTTTCGGGGTGCTCCGGAAATAAGAAAGGTGACTTCCCATTCCATGATCCATGACCCCGAAGAGGGATGGCATCCCATCCATATTCTTGGGCCGCATAGGTGCGCAAATCTACTATCATGGGGTCTTGGTCAAAAAAGACTGCGGCGGCGTCCTGGCTGTCCCAGACGGTAAACCACGCATAGGTTCCCCAATCTGGCCAAATAGAAAAACCATTCCCGGCCCCACTCCCGAGCATTTTTCCAAATATCAATCCCGGTGCATTTAGCCCTTGCCGCAGAGTTAAACCCATGGACCCAAAGGCCCTCCAGCGCGCTTTTCTCCCCTGAAATGTCATGAATCGAACGGCGATATGTCGGCCTTGAAGAATCATTCGGTCAAATTGTCAGTTAATGCCTCCTACAACACCTATGGCATGCCCCTTGTTTTAGAGACCAAGCATAAATCTAATTCAATCCACCATGGCAACTGGAAAAATTAATGTTTCGGCGGACAACATCTTCCCCATCATCAAAAAATTCCTATACAGTGACCACGAAATCTTTCTTCGTGAGCTCATTTCTAATGCAGTAGATGCAACGAACAAAATCAAAACCTTGGCCCGCTTAGGTGAGTTCAAGGGCGAGCTTGGGGATTTGACCGTCCAAGTCCATATTGACAAGAAAAAGAAACAACTGCGTATCGTGGACCGTGGCATCGGCATGTCCACGGAGGAGGTGCAGAAGTACATCAATGATGTCGCGTTTTCGGGCGCAGAAGAATTTGTGAAGCAATACGAAGGAAAAGTAGAAAAAGGAGCGATGATTGGGCATTTTGGTCTAGGCTTTTACTCCTCTTTCATGGTATCCAGCAAAGTAGAAATTAAGGCCCGTTCTTGGAAGTCCGAGAACGAGAAGGATGGGGCACATTGGAGCTGTGATGGCTCTCCTGAATTTGACTTGAAACACTGTACCCGCAAGGACCGAGGAACAGAAATCATTCTGCACATTGATGGCGAAAGTGAAGACTATCTTGAAGAACACAAAATCAAGGAGTTACTAAAAAAATACGCCCGCTTTATGAGCGTGCCTATTCAATGCGGTGAAAAGGAGGAACGTGTTAATCTTGCTGCAGAAGGCGAAGAGGCCAAATACGAATCCGTCAAGAAGCCGGACATCATCAATGAAACGGAACCTGCCTGGACAAAGAAGCCCAGCGAATTGAGTGACGAGGATTACAAAAAGTTCTACAAAGCGCTATATCCTTACTCTTTTGAGGAGCCCCTCTTTCACATCCATATCAATGTAGATTTCCCCTTTGATTTGACGGGCATTTTGTTCTTCCCCAAAATCAAGCCCAACATGGAGCTTCAGAAGAATAAAATTCAATTGTATCAGAGCCAAGTCTTTATCACAGATAACGTGGAAGGGATTGTACCCGAATTCTTGACTTTGCTTCACGGGGTCATTGATTCAAAGGATATTCCTTTGAACGTGAGCCGTTCCTACTTGCAAGCAGATGGCAATGTCAAGAAGATCAGTGGCCACATCAACAAAAAAGTAGCGGACAAATTGGAAGAAATGTTCAAGGCGGACCGAGCAGACTTTGACTCCAAGTGGAAAGACATCTCCATGATCATTGAATACGGCATGGTGACCGAAGAAAAATTCTATGATCGCGCCAAAAAATTCAACCTATTCAAATCTATTGTGGAGGATAAGCACTACACCATGGAAGAATACCTTGGGAAAATTTCGGCGTTGCAAACAGACAAGGAAGGTCAGCGCGTGGTCCTTTATGCCTCGAATGCCGAGGCACAACACAGCTACATTCAAAAGGCAAAAGCCGAAGGATATGATGTCATTTTACTCGAGTCTCCGATCGCTGGACATAGTATTCAGAAGTTTGAAGGCAGCGAGGAAAAGGTTCGCTTTGCTCGCGTAGATGCCGACCTTTTGGACAAATTGATTCCGAAAGGAGAAGAACGCACGTCTATTCTTAGCGACAAAGAAGTGGAATCCTTAAAATCGCATGTAGAAACGGTGCTGGATAGTAAGACCTACCATGTCCGCACCGAAGCGTTAAGCTCCGATGATGCCCCTATGATGATCACCGTGCCGGAATTCATGCGTCGCATGAAGGAGATGTCTGCTACAGGCGGTGGTGGATTTATGGGTATGGGTGATTTTCCTGAATCCTATGATTTAGTCGTCAATACCAATCATGCTCTGGCTGGAAAAATTCTTCAAGGTGAGGAACAAGAGCGTGCATCGTTGATTTCGCATGCCAAGGATTTGGCTTTGTTGCAGCAAAACTTATTGCAAGGCGAAGCATTAACCGCATTTGTAAACCGTGCCATGGAACGTTTGGCCTAACTTAGATCCTATGATTCAGAAACTTCTTTTTAGCGCAGCCATTGCTGCCACCCTGAGTGCTGTGGGCCAAGCATTGCCCCAGCCTTCTCCAAGTGTACATACCGAGCAGACCGTTGGCCTGACCGATATCACGCTGGATTACTCTCGTCCAAGTGTGAATGGACGTACCATTTTTGGTGATTTGGTCCCTTATGGCAGCCACTGGCGCGTTGGGGCGAATCAAAATACCAAAGTGACCTTTAGCGCTCCTGTCACCATTGCAGGACAGACTGTTGAAGCGGGAACGTATAGCTTGTCGATGGTCCCAAACAAGGATATGTGGACGGTTATTTTGAACACCAAAACCGACATGTGGGGCGTAGATGGATATTCTCAAGAGCAGGACGTTTTACGCACAGAAGTAAAACCCCTTGGCACTTCTATGACAGAAACCATGCGTCTTAACCTAGAAAACATCCGCGTTTCCCAGGCTGACTTGGTGATGGATTGGGCCGGAATGTCTGTTGCTTTGCCCATTGAGCTCAACACGATGGAGTTAGCAGAAGCCAACATTACAGCAGCGATTGAAGAATCTCCAGAGGATTGGCGTGTATACCGCAGTGCAGCTAATTTTTACAACCAAAATGACATTCATCTAGCCACGGCATTGACCTATATGGAAAAGGCCCTATCGTTAAAGGATGACAACTGGTATAACTATTACCTCTATGCCCAAATCCTTGCCAAGAATGACCGCATTAAAGAAGCAAAGAAGGCGGGCATGATGGCCATCGAAATGGGACGTGCAGATGCAGCAAAGAACAATGCTCCCTTTAACTATAATGACACCATAAAGCGATTTATCAGCGAACTATAAATCCCGCGCGAAACAATTCAAGAAAAACCCGACCATGTGTCGGGTTTTTTTATTGAACTTTCTTCGCTGAATTCCGTTGATGTGTTTAAAAACATTCTACAACATGCGCTTACTCCCCCTTTTTGCCCTTATCCTCCCTGTGCTTGTTCAGGCGCAAGTCATTCGAGGCAGCGTCGTTGATGATGCAACCAACGAAGGACTTGTTCAAGCCGTCGTCAGTATTCAGGGAAGCCCCATTCAGGTGATAACAGATTTTGACGGACATTTTGAAATCAAAGGCATCGTACCTGGATTGTATAATATCAGTGTATCGACCATCGGATATAACAGCAAGACGCAATTTGAAGTTCAAGTCACGCAGGCTAAGCCTGCTGTTATCAATTTTAGGTTGCGCGAAGCACTGCAAATTTTGGATGAAGTAGAAATTAGTGCACAACAACAATTTAAGCAGGAAGCACAATCTCCGGTGAGCGTTCAAAGTATCGGCATCAATGAAATCCAGCGAAATCCAGGAGGAAATATGGACATATCTAAGGTGATACAGTCCCTCCCTGGTGTAGCCTCTGGCGTTGCTTTCCGGAATGATTTGATCATACGTGGCGGCGGCCCCAATGAGAATCGTTTCTATTTGGATGGCATTGAGATCCCTGCCATCAATCACTTTGCCACCCAAGGTGCTTCGGGCGGCCCAGTGGGCATGATCAACGTGAACTTCATTCGTGACGTAGACTTTTATACCTCGGCTTTCCCCGCTCAACGCGGCAATAGCCTAAGCTCCATCATGGAAATTAACCTGAAGGATGGACGGACGGACAAAACCGGTGGGATATTTCAAATTGGCGCCTCCGAAGTGGGATTAACCCTCGATGGCCCCATCAACAAGAAGACGACCTACTTGGCATCGGTGCGCCGCAGCTACTTGCAATTCCTCTTTAAAGCCATTGGGCTCCCCTTCTTGCCCACCTACAACGACTATCAGTTTAAAGTGAAACACAACTTTAACCGAAACAATCAACTCACCATCCTGAGTCTTGGCGCCTATGACGTGAGTGTGTTGAATACCGACCAAAATGAGACCCCCGAGCAGCGTTATATTCTGAACTATCTCCCTGAGTACAATCAATGGAACTATAGCATTGGGGCTAAATACACCCACTTCGGACCTAAAGGCATCACCAACTTGGTTCTCAGTCGGTTTATGCTCAACAACGAATCCTACAAGTACGAAAACAACAACCGTGACTTAGATCAATTGCTAAACTACTCCTCGCAAGAAGTAGAGAATAAGTTTCGCTTGGAGCATCAAGTCAAAAAAACCCGGTGGGAGTCCATGGTGGGTTTTGGTTTAGAGCAAGCCAAGTACAACACCCAAACCCTGGATAAGCGCTTGCCCGGTGGCTTTATTTTAGATTATACCACGGATGCCGTCTATTACAAGGCGAACGCCTTTGCCAATTGGGTAGGGCGATTTGCAGAAGACCGATTAAAGGTATCCCTAGGATTGCGGACGGACATTATTAACTTCAACGAAAACACACAGAATCCTTTGAATCAATTGTCTCCAAGACTTGCCCTCTCCTACAACCTCAATGAGAACTGGACCTTGGATGGCAATTATGGGCAATATTATCAACTCCCCCCTTATACAGCACTTGGCTATACGGGGATTGACGGAAACAATGCCGAACTATCTTTTATCCGTGCAGAACACTTTGTGGTCGGAAGTAGTCAATACTGGCCTTGGAATGCAAAGACTTCGATTGAAGGGTTCTACAAGCGTTACAGCAATTACCCTTTCTTATTGCGCGATTCTATCTCCTTGGCTACCGTGGGAGGCGATTTTGGTGTTATCGGAAACCAATTGGCCACCTCAACCTCAGACGGTCGTGCCTATGGTTTAGAATTAACCTATCAGCAAAAGCTTTATAAAGGTTTCTTTGGCATCGCAGCCATAACGTTGGTGCGCTCTGAATTTCAGGATATCCTTGAAAACTATGTCCCAAGTTCTTGGGATAATGGAATGATCGCCACTTTTACTTTCGGCAAACGTTTTGGCAAGAACTACGAGATAGGCATGCAATACCAACATCTTGGCGGTGCACCTTATACCCCTTTTGATCTTGATAAGACCGCCACGATCTACAACTGGGATGTATTGGGCCGAGGTATTCCTAACTATCAATTGTTAAACACCCAGCGCCTAGGTGAATTTGACCGTCTTAATATCCGTATTGACAAGAAGTGGTATCTCAAGAAGGTGAATATTGACTTGTATCTTGACCTTCAAAATGCCCTTGCCTATAAAGTGGCCGGCCCTGATTTTATTGATGTCGTCCGAGATGAAAATGGGATCCCGGAGATCAATCCGGATAAGCCCTGGCAGTATCAAACCACCACCCTTCCCAACATCAACGGCGGAACGGTTTTACCTAGCGTAGGATTCCTTTTTGAATTCTAGTTACGGCCTTTGAACCCCAGGAAAAAAGCGCCTCTAGGGCGCTTTTTTCTTTGGTTTCTTTCTGGCAGGGGTTTCTGGTGCAGGCATCACGGGGGATGAGGGTTCTGGAAGACGCGGATACAACAAATAGGCTTCTCTTTTCTGCCTATACGCATCCAAACCCTCCTGCCAAGAATCTTTTATAGCTTCTACCGACGCACCTGCCGTGAGGGCATCTTCTAAAGATGGCCCACCAGCAAGCTTATCCATAAAAGAGGTAAAAAAAGGGGCAATACTATCCATTCCTTTGCCCACATAGGCATGATAGACCTGGTGTAAAAAATCAAGATCTAGACCTTGCTCGGGGACAAAGCTTGTGCTCCGCAAGTCTTGTCCAAAACAGGTTTGGCCTTCAAACTTAGGAGATCGCGCACCCTCATTTGCGCTTGGCACAAAAGCATCCCCAAGATGATCCATCCATGGAGCTCCAAAGCGTTCAAAGGGCGCGTCTGTTCCGCGTCCAACACTCACGGGTGTTGCTTCAAAAAAACATAAGGAAGGATATAAGGCTATCGCATGGGCATTGGGTAAATTGGGCGATGGTGGCACCGCTAACATCGCAGGTTGACGATGGTAGTCCAGGCAGGGCAAAATGGATAAGGTGAGGGACTCCGCATGGGCTATCCACCCTTCTCCGGCCACCATTCGGGCGTACTCACCCATCGTTAAGCCATACAGGACAGGTACGGGATGCATTCCAACAAAGCTAGAATATGCAGTATCCAGCACGGGGCCGTCTACCACATCTGAAAATGGATTTGGACGGTCTAGCACAATCAAGGACTTGCCTTGCTCCGCACATGCCTCCATGACATAGCTCAATGTACTGATATAGGTATAGAATCGAACGCCCACATCCTGCAAATCAAACAGGACGACGTCAACATCAGACAAGTCTTCCAGGGTCGGCTTTTTATGGCTCCCATAAAGAGAGACCATGGGGATATCCAAACCTTCCACTTCTTGCCCTTCTATATGTTCACCCGCAGAAAAAGAACCTGTAAAACCATGTTCTGGAGAAAAAATCTTGACCACGTTTAATTTGAGTTTGACCGCTCGATCCACCGTATGGACAAGTTGTTTCTTTCGGGGATCCAAGCTCAAACTTGCGGCATGGGCCACAATGGCTACGCGTTGGCCTTGTAGTTGAGGAACGAGCTGCATCAGTTGACTGGCACCAGCATAAGAGGCACCCGAAACATAGCTAGGTTCTGTCTGGCTTATTGCATGGAGTGCGAAGAAAAAAATGAAAAATAAGGCAAGGGCTTTGTGTCGCCCGCTATCTTTACGGCTCATGGCACCAAGATGGCGATTTTTCTCGATATGGCTAGGCTGGCAATGGGGCCGTCGGAGCGCCCACACGTCTAAAGCCAATGGCCTTGCTACGGCGGTCATCGCGGCAGGTATTTTTACCGTGCTCGTGGGTATTGCCACGGGTGGAGGCCTTCAAGATGCCATTGACGCAAAAATGAGTGCTTTCCATGGTCAATGGCAAGTACGTGGCTACCAGCAGCCGCTTTCTGCAGATGCAGCAGCCATAGAGATCTCCCCGCGTGAATCTGACCGTCTCACACAAGCCTACCCGAAGGCTGAGACTTATACAGCGAGTTTCAAAGCGGGAATGGCTAGGACAGAAAATCAAATAGTAGGTGCTCAGCTTTTTGGATTGTCTACACTGCCTAGCGTACTCGAAAAAACGAAGCTTTCGGGACGTCTGCCGCATTGGCCCTCTAACGAAGTGTGGGTGTCAACCGAATTCGCCCGACAGCTTGGACTTGCTCTAGACAGCAGTTTTGAAATGTACTTTTCACGTGACCCCGAAGCATTGCCGACTTTGCGCTATTTCACAGTCGTAGGATTGTACTCCACTGGAATGCAGGAATGGGATGCGCAAATGATTTTTTGCCATGAGCGCCAAATACAGAAACTAAATCGCTGGGAAAAAACGAGCCATCAAGCTCTGTTGTTTCATTTTCACACAACGCCCGAAAAAGAGGACTTAGAGGCGTTTCGACAACTCCTCCCCATGGACTGGGATGTCTACACCACGCGGCAAGATTTTCCGCAATTGTATCAATGGTTAGACCTTTTTGACAACAACACCTGGTTGCTCGGCATTATTCTGACGCTTGTGGCTGCTTTTAATGCCGCCGTCGTGGTCTTTATTCGGGTGATCGAACGCAGGCGTAGTTTGGCCATATTAAGAACCATGGGGGCCTCTACCCGTTCGCTTATCGTCGCAACCCTCACCCTTTTTAGCCGCAGTGTGTTTTTAGGCTTATTGATAGGCAATGCGCTAGCTGTATGTACTTTAGGCGCTCAGGATTTATGGAATCTACTCCCTCTCGACCCGGATACCTACTATGTTGACCATGTTCCTGTTAAATGGGATTGGGTCGCTTTCACATGGGCAAATATGCTCATTTTCGGGGCTATTATTGGAACATCTTGGCTCCCAGCTAAAATTTTGTCAAAAATCCATCCTTCACAGGTTTTGAGAATGCAATAAGGAGTATATATTTGCACCCTCTTCAAAGAGAACCCATTGGTGCGGTAGTTCAGTTGGTTAGAATATCGGCCTGTCACGCCGAGGGTCGCGGGTTCGAGTCCCGTCCGCACCGCAAAAAGCCTGCAATCTTGCAGGCTTTTTCATTTTCAGTAAATCCTATTTACCTTGAGGATCTATGAAAAACAAACTTGGCCCCACCCTCTTTATACTAGGTGTTCTATTTATTTTGACATCGGACATCTTCTTTATGAATCATCTCAGAGGTGCTCGTATCGTCTATTGGATGGGGTTTGTTTGCGCCTTTTTGGGCGGGATTTGGAGTGTCCTCCAATGGATAAAAAACAAAGAAGGTTGATTAAATGACAATTTACCTTGTTTTTGTGACCTGGGTCCCATGGCTAATTTACCTTTGGCCGTTACATTTGCTCCTTCAACTGATTATAACACCATTATTATGGCTATTGAAATAACCGAAAGCAATTTTCAAGACGTAGTTCTTACATCTGATACACCTGTACTTGTTGACTTCTGGGCTGCTTGGTGTGGCCCTTGCCGCATGGTAGGCCCCATCGTGGATGAGTTGGCTATAGAGTTTGAAGGCCGTGCCGTTGTGGGTAAGGTCGATGTGGACAAAGAAGGTGAGATTGCCATGCAATTTGGCATTCGCAATATTCCTACCCTACTCATTTTTAAAAATGGTGAAGTGGTGGATAAGCAAGTAGGTGTAGCACCTAAAAATGTGCTTGCCGGCAAACTTGAAGCACAACTGTAACCCATGGTCAAGACCGCGGTTGTTTTAGCGGGAGGGAAAGGCACGAGACTCCAATCTGCTTTTCCTGATTTGGCAAAACCCATGGTCCCCATTGCGGGGAAGCCCGTTTTACAACATTTAGTAGAAACCTATAGCGCTCAAGGAATTGAGCGCTTTTTCTTTACCATTGGCCATCTAGGCGAACAGATCCGCGCTCATTTTGGTGACGGATCTGATTTTGGTGTAACCATTGCGTACATTGAAGAAGACCGTCCCCTCGGTACGGCAGGTGCCGTGGGTCTGCTAAAAGAAACCCTAGAGGGCCCTTTTTGGATCATGTATGGGGATACCCTGAGTGACATTGACTTGAGTCAAATGGAGGCTTTTCATGTCAGTAAAAGAGCACAAGCAACCCTCTTGGTTCACCCCAATGATCATCCGTACGATTCGGATCTTATCCAATCAGACCGCGAGAGTCGAGTGGTGTCCGTTTTTGGCAAGCCGCATCCGACAGATGTTGACTATCCGAATTGTGTGAATGCTGCTTTCTACTTGTTTGAAGCAGAGATGTTACAGTTTATACCCGAAGAGCCCTCTGATTTTGGAAGAGACCTCTTTCCTTCTTGGGCTAAGACACACCGGCTTTTTGCCTATTCTACCCCAGAGTATATTAAGGACATGGGCAAACCGGAGCGTCATGCAGAAGTGGAGCAGGCATGGATGTCGGGGAAAATTGCAGCACGCAATCTTCGTTTTCCGCAGAAAGCCATTTTTCTTGACCGCGATGGAGTGATCAACCTAGATACGGACCTCATTAAACATCCGGATGAAATGCAGGTTTATCCCTTTGCCGGACCTGCTGTTCGTCGGATCAACCAAAGCCCCTTTATCTCCGTGGTTGTGACCAACCAGAGCGCCGTTGCACGAGGCTTAACGGACCTAGATGGCATTGACGCTATACATGCCCGCATGGACCGTCAACTAGGGGACTCACGCGCTTTTGTCGATGCACTCTACTATTGTCCTCACCATCCACATGGGGGGTTCCCCGAAGAACGCCCTGAATACAAGATTCCTTGCAGTTGCAGGAAGCCTTCCCCTGGTATGCTATTTGCGGCTGCAGAGCGCTTTCATATTGACTTAGACCAAAGTTGGATGATTGGCGACAGTCCCAGAGATATTGAGGCGGGCAATGCAGCGGGTGTTCGCACTATCCGTGTCCGAACAGGACATGGTGCCCTTCCCGGCCCTGATCCCGATTTTTGGGCCGAAAACCTGGAGGAAGCCGTATCGATTATCTTCACAGAAACAAGTTTAAAGCCGTGATCATTACTCGGACCCCTTTTCGGATTTCTTTTGTAGGCGGGGGTAGTGACCTGCCCGCCTTCTATCGCGCCCACGGAGGTGCTGTACTATCTACAACCATCGATAAGTACATGTACATCTCTTCTCATGATTACTTTGAAGAAGGCCAAATAAGAACCAAGTATTCTAAAACGGAAACGGTCAATGCGGTGGCGGATCTAGAACACCCCTTGCTTCGGACCGTTATGCAACGCTTGGGCGTCGGAGAAGGTCTTGAACTGAGTTCTATCGCAGATGTACCTGCCGGCACGGGTATGGGGTCTTCAAGCAGCTTTACGGTCGGCACTTTGCACAACCTTATGGCACGCGAGGGTCGCCTTGGCGAAGTATCTAAAGCGTGGCTCGGTGAGCAGGCTTGCCGAGTAGAATTAGAGGATTTGAAGGAACCTATTGGAAAGCAAGACCAATATGCCGCGGCCTATGGTGGATTGAACATCATCCGCTTCCATCAAGATGACCGCGTTAGCGTTGAGCCCATTGTTTTGTCTGAGGACCTACTTGGAGAATTCTCTGCACACTTGTCACTGTATTATTTTGGAAATCAGCGAAGTGCTAGTGCCATTCTTGCGGAACAAACCAAAGCCGTGCGCCAACCAGATAAGACTTCTGCCCTAAAAGCCATGGTGGGATTTGTTGAGCCCTTGGCCCATGCCCTAAAGCAGGCCGATTGGCAAATGGTGGGGCAGTTGATGCATGAGAATTGGATGCTGAAGCAATCTTTGGCTTCAGGCATTAGCAATCCTGCCATTCAAGCCGCCTATGCTGCCGGCCAACAGGCAGGTGCATGGGGAGGAAAATTACTAGGCGCGGGAGGAGGCGGATTTATGCTCTTCATTGCCCCACCTGAGCGCAAAGCAGCCATCGCATCTGCCTTACATAACCTGCGTCCCTTCCCTTTCCAATTAGAAACGGGTGGATCACAAGTCATCTTCCAAGGGTAACTTTTCTTTTACCTTTACCCTATGACTGCATCTGAATATCGTAGCCTTTTAGAGGACACCCTTCGCCGATTGGATATGGAAGCTGTTGCCAAAATGGCTGCCTGCTTTGCAGATGCCCATGGGCGGGGCGCACAAATTTTCACTTTTGGAAATGGGGGTTCAGGCGCCAGTGCGAGCCATGCTGCCGGAGATTTCCTCAAAGGCGCGTCTTACGGTCTGGATCAACGCTTTAAAATGATCTGTCTCAATGACAATATGCCTTCAATGATGGCCATTGCCAATGACATTGGCTGGGATGACATTTTCATTGAACCACTAAAAAATTATCTCCAGCCTGGAGATGTCGTTATTGGCATCAGTGGTTCCGGTAATTCCAAGAACGTGTTGAAGGCCGTGGAATATGCTAAGTCAAAAGGGGCAACTGTGATTGGGATGACGGGCTTCAAAGGAGGAGACTTACGCCAAATGGCGGATATTTCTATTCATTCTGACGCCATGGATATGGAAGTCGCAGAGGATATCCATATGGCCGTATTCAACATGGTAAAAAAGGAAATGATGGCCAAGCTACTTGGCGATGCGCCGACTATGGGCGGCACCTATGACGCACGGATATCTGGAGAGTAAGTAATTCTACTTTAGGTGATTTAACCCTGTTTCTTAACGTATTTGGTTAAGATCACAATGAGCTGTCCTTCTACCCTCCCTTCCATTTGTTCCGGATTATCGCGAACCAAACGAATGTTGCGCACTACGGTGCCTTTTTTCGCTGTTAACGAGCTGCCTTTAACATCTAAGCTCTGTGTTAAAACCACATTATCCCCATGGACCAATAGGGCGCCAAAACAATCCAAATGCTTTGCGCCTGACCCTGCCTCAGCCCAATCTTTGACGACCTCATCGAGATAGACCATGTCTAAGATGTCTGAAGTCCAACCCAAGTCGCGCAGAGTGTGAAGAATCCTATAAGATGCCGCTTGCACTACAGGTCTCTCTGACCAAATCGCCTCCGCTAATCCACGCCAATGGATCGGTTCAACTTCTAGCGGTTGATCCAAGTTCAATGCACACACAGAACAAAGACGGAGTAAGTCGTCCACATCTTGCGCAGTTTTAGGGGCTAATGGAATAGATTGTAGCGCTCCGTCAACAGAGCAAAGTTCACATACATTCATGATTTCGCATTTAATTCTTTTATCCGCTGCAGGGCTTCATGGTACATGCTATGCACAATTTCAGCTGCGGATGGCACTGAACGCAATAAGGCGGAAACCTGACCAATTTCTAATTCCCCCTCTGTAAGATCACCTTCAAACATGCCCCTTTTTGCTCGGCCACGGCCCAATAATGCGCGCAACGCTTCGGTATCCGCCCCTTGAGCATAGGCCTTTTGAATTTTGTCATAGAACGGATTCTTTATCAGGCGGACAGGGGCCAGCTCTTTCAAAGTGAGGGTTGTACCGCCTTCTTGCGCCCCAAGGACCGCTTCTTTAAAACGTGGATGGGCCGAGGATTCCAAAGATGCCACAAAGCGACTCCCCACCTGAACTGCCTCAGCTCCCAACGCAAAGGCCGCCGCCATGGCGCGCCCGTCGCCAATGCCGCCCGCAGCCACAACGGGTAGATCAACGGCATCACAAACCAACGGAACCAGTACCATCGAAGTGGTTTCTTCTCGTCCATTATGACCACCCGCTTCATAGCCTTCTGCAATCACAGCATCTACCCCGGCCTCTTGTGCCTTCAAAGCAAAAGCGGAAGAAGCCACGACATGCATGACTTTGATGCCCGCCGCTTTGAGCCTAGCCGTGTATATCCGAGGGCTTCCGGCACTGGTCACCACAATCGGCACCTTCATCGCTATGCAGGTTTGGATATGCTCTTCGATATTGGGATAGAGCAATGGGAGATTCACGGCAAATGGCTTTTGCGTAGCCGCTTGCGTTTTTGCAATGTGTTCCTTGAGGACATCAGGATACATACTTCCTGCCCCTAGGATACCCAACCCTCCGGCATTGGATACGGCAGATGCCAATCGCCAACCCGAACACCAAATCATACCCGCCTGAAAGATGGGTATTTCTATGCCCAATAATGCTGTGATACGATTAGACTTCATCGCCCTGCAGGCACTTTCAGCACCGCAGAGGGATCCCCTTGAATATGCAACAAGGTGACACCTGGATTGTGTGCCAAGACAAATGGAGCTGCCCCAGCAGCAAGGTGGTACGTATCGATGAGTCGACCGGAAATGTCGTACCGCAGAACCTCTAGTGCCTGGGTAGGTCTGGAACGTATTAATACATAGCCTCCCTCGGTTGCCTGAAGTCCAAAAACATCCAATGGCTCTGCCACATCAAGTCCCATAGCCAAGTAGGCATTGCCAAAATTGGGTATACCCCACCCTAGCAAGGTGTCAGGCTTACTCGCTTGGCTCGCGTTATTCCGTACGACCGTTAAAATATCCTGGATATCATACGTGCTTTGCGTTGCCTTAACAGCCTGAAGCAAGCAGGCCATTGCGCCGCAGGTAATAGGCGAGGCAAAACTGGTTCCGCTACTTGTAGCTACTTGGCCACTCCAATTCATCACCGTGGCAGAGCTTCCACGTGCGGCAATATCTGGTTTAATTCTGCCATCAGACGTTGGCCCCTGACCTGAAAAGGATGCCCTAATCCCTGCGCCATCTACTGCACCAATAGAAAGGATAGAATCCGCATCGGCTGGGCAAGAAATATACTTCCAGCTTGAACTCCCTTCGTTGCCTGCCGCCACGACAACAATCATCCCCGTTCTAGCGGCGGCCGTGGCTGCTTTTGAGATGACCGTAGTTTGCCCATCTAAATCTGCATAACTATGATCTCCTAGGCCATTATCAAAGGTGGTATACCCCAATGAAGTGTTTATGACGTCAATGCCAATGGAATCAGCCCATTCAGAGGCCACAACCCAATTATCTTCTTCCACCAAAGTTTCTGAAGACTCATCTTCTGTCCGGAACAGATAATAATCTGCCGATGGCGCCGTACCCACAAATGTTCCATCTAGATCCGCACACACCGTGCTTAGGACTGACATGCCATGACTTCCTGCCTGAAAGACGTTGGTGTCATTGTCCACAAAATCATGCGTCAAGACAATCCTGCCTTGGCCCCACGCGCCCGTGAAAGCAGAATGTGCGTCCACTCCCGTAAAACCTCCATCCATAAAAGCGATTTTAATCCCGCCGCCGGAATATCCTGCATTATGCAATGGCACGAGATTGATTTGGGTGACCTGATCAAGACTTTGGCCATAAGAATACGCCGTTATGCCCTCCTCTGCTGGTTCAAACCCGGTGACGGCGTGTTGCTCGTCTACATCCATGGCTGTTTTATGCATGGTGGCCACGGGCTGTATACCGCGCACCCACGAGGCCTTTTGGAGCGTCTCCAACATCCCCTGGTCTGCCTCTACGGAAAAAGCGCGCAGCCACCGCGAAGTTCGATATACCCTTGCGCCACTAGAGGCTACAGCTGCTCTGGCAGCCATGGTCACAGGATAATCAGTTGGGCAAAGCGGTATGTCCTGACGCATTCTTCGCTCAAGCGCTTCTGGAGATAAGGCGGGCACCCCCACAGTATACGCACCAAAGGACGCTGGCACATGAGCCTCGTCCACAAATACCCAGTAGCGTACTTGCCCAAAGCACAACAAAGTGGGAAGGAGGAAAAGAATGGAAAAAAGGATTTTTTGTTTCATGATCATGCATGCATTATACCAGAGCCTACGAGCTCGCCTTGGTCGTACCAAGCAGCAAATTGACCAGCGGCCACGGCTTTAAATGGAAGTTCAGGTGTGATATTGATTCCTTCTTCGTCACAGTGTACTACGGCTGGCACCAAGGCTTGGCGGTAGCGGATACGAACTAAGTAGCTTTCTGAATGACCCGGCTTAAGGGCTCTGGATGGGTTTACCCAATGGATATCGTCTTTTAATATCTGTACGGTGGGTCTAAACAGACCCACATGATCTTCTCCTTGCCCTACATAGACCGTATTGGTTTCGATATCGGTCGCCAGGACAAAAAGCGGGAGGGGCTTTCCCCCCACGAGCAATCCTTTGCGTTGTCCAACCGTATAGAAATGGGCGCCTTGATGCGACCCTACGATCATACCTAGCGAAGGAGACAAGGCCCAAGCTTGGCCATTAACGGGGGTGACAAAGACGGGGTGCTGACGATCTATTTCGACAATATTTCCTTGCTTCACCGTCAATTGCTGTTGTAAAAAATCAGGTAGACGGACCTTGCCGATAAAACACAATCCCTGGCTATCCTTTTTTTCAGCCGTCGCCAATCCTGCTTCGGCTGCAATACGACGAACTTCAGGCTTCGGCAAGTGGCCAATGGGGAAGAGTGCCTTGTCGAGTTGTGATTGATTTAGTTGGCACAAAAAATAACTTTGGTCTTTGTTGCCGTCCGCGCCAGCCAACAAATGATGTACCCCATCCTCCGAAGTGCTTTTTTGGGCATAATGGCCGGTGGCTACATAGTCTGCGCCGAGCGACAAGGCTACCTTTAGGAATAAGTCAAACTTGATCTCTCGGTTGCACAACACATCTGGATTAGGGGTTCTACCCGCCTGATATTCAGCAAACATGTAGTCGACTATGCGCGTTTTATAGTCTGCGCTGAGGTCTAAAACCTGGAAAGGGATACCCAATTTTTCAGCGACAAGCAGCGCATCATTAGCATCTTCAATCCAAGGACACTCCGCCTCCAAAGTGGGTGACTCATCTGTCCAATTTCGCATAAACAAGCCAATCACTTCGTGGCCCGCCTCTTTGAGAAGTTGCGCTGCAACTGAAGAATCCACTCCACCGGACAAGCCTACCACCACACGTGCCATCAATACGCAACCTCTTTGGTGATACGTCCTTGATGGTAATAGAGGGCCTTGACGGGCTTCCCATCAGTGAATGCAAGCCACTTGCCATGGCGCATATTTTCATGGAAATCGCCTCTACGTGAGATGCGGCCATTGCCATCAAAATCGGTCCATAACCCTTCAAGTTCACCCTTCACATACGTAGACGTGTGTAGCTTACCGCCCGCCTCATCCAGACGCACCCAAAGACCCTCTTTTTCGCCTGCTTTCATTTGGCCTGACTCGACCACTCTTCCATTCGGATAATAGGTTTGATACAATCCATTGAGCATGCCTACCTCATAGGTTTCCAAGTTTAACAGTTTTCCACTACCATCATAGATGCGCCACACACTGTCTTTGACCCCAGGATCACTGTAGCGCCCTTCCGCAATAGGAAGGCCATTGGGTGCATATTCTGTAACCTTACAGGCTTGGGTTTTGCCGATAAACTGCATGATCGCACGCGGGCTACCGTTGGGATGATAATGGGTAAACACCTCCACGGGAACTCCCATATCAAAGGTTCCTTTATACCGTAGTCCATTTGGTCGCTCCTCAAAACGCACTTCCCACTCTCCATGCTTTTTTCCGTTGACAATTTGGTTCTGCGCCTGTATACACCATGGAAGCAGAATAAAAAGCATCAGGGCAAAAGCCTTCATCATAGGGGTCTGATTCATCCGTTGTTTTCTGTTTTGACTGCTGCATGAAAATGCGACAACGCATCTAGCTCACTCAACAAATGTCGGTCAATTTGAGTCGTCCACCCACGGCTGGGCAGCTTGACCTGGGTTCGGGTAATGGGGTCCATTACATGAAAAATTATCCGGTTCTTGCCTGGATATTTTTTTAAAATTGCAGCCAATTCCGTCCATCGATCGGGCTTAATATCCTCTACGGCTGCAAAGAGGTCAAGGCTTCGCGCTTCGCGCTCAAACATTTCTGAAAGCAAGACTATCTTGTTTATGTCTGCAAAGAGACGGGCGTTGGCATCCTCTCTGGCCCAACTTTGTCGCTGGACGCGGCCGCGCAACACCACCATTAAGTCATTGACAAAGAAGGAGCGAAAATCCAAAAAGGATTGACCAAACAGCACAAACTCATGCGTGCCTTCGTGGTCTTCTAAGGTGAATGTACCCATCTCCTTCCCTGTTCTTGTCGTACGCAGGTTTACATTGGAGATCAATCCAGCGACAGCAAAATCGCGACTCCCTGCTCCTTGAACAAACGTGTCCAAGTTCTCTAACTCGCTCACCCGGTTTTTTACAAAGGTTTGGATTTCATACTGGTACGTATCCAAAGGATGTGCACTAAGATAGATGCCGTTGACATCCTTCTCGCGCTTTAGCAATTCCATCGCATTCCACATGGGTACTTCGGGCAATTCTGGCTCGGGTACAGCTACCCCTGTGTCTTCTCCAAATAGCGAAACTTGAGCTGAATTTTCTTGGTCTTGGTACCCTTGGCCGTAGCGGCGCACCTTTTCTAAGAAGTTCTTTCCATCCTGGGCCTCTTCGGCAAAAAGGAGTGCTCGGTGCATGCCCGGAAATCCATCAAAGGCGCCGCCCAAGGCTAATGCTTCCCAAGTCCCTTTATTGACTACCCGTAAATCCACTCTGCGTGCCATGTCAAACACACTTTGATAAGGGCCTTTTTTAGTGCGGTCTTGCAATAGAAACTCCACCGCGTTACCTCCAACTCCGCGCATACCCAATAGACCGAATCGGACAGCGCCTTTGTCGTTCACCGTAAACGTGCCCTCTGATTCATTGACATCGGGACCAAATACCTCCAGCTTCATCCGCTTGCACTCTTCCATAAAGAAGCTGACTTGCTTGATATCGTTCATGTTGTTAGACAACACAGCTGCCATGTACTCGGCTGGGTAATGTGCTTTGAGATAGGCGGTTTGATAGGCAATCCAGGCGTAACAGGTCGAGTGTGACTTATTGAAGGCATAGGAGGCAAAGGCCTCCCAGTCCTTCCAGATTTTTTCTAAAACCGTGGCATCATGCCCTCGTTCGGCGCCGCCGGCGACAAACTTGGGCTTCATCTTGTCCAACACGTCACGTAGCTTCTTTCCCATCGCCTTCCGCAAAACATCTGCCTCACCCTTGGTAAAGCCTGCTAGTTTTTGGGATAGGAGCATCACCTGCTCTTGGTAAACCGTGATGCCATAGGTTTCACGGAGATTGCCCTCCATCTCCGCCAAATCATAGGTGATGGGCTCAATGCCGTGCTTTCTACGAATAAACGAAGGAATGTACTCCAATGGCCCGGGTCGGTAAAGCGCGTTCATCGCAATCAAATCCCCAAATACGGTGGGCTTGAGGTCCTTGAGATGTTTTTGCATCCCTAGAGATTCATACTGGAAGATACCAACCGTTTCTCCACGCTGAAAAAGACCATAGGTCTTTTCATCATCGATCGGGATGGCCTCCATGTCCAGTTCTATCCCATGGCGCTTTTTTACCAGGGCAACGGCATCTTTGATGAGGGTCAAGGTTTTGAGCCCCAAAAAGTCCATTTTGAGCAAGCCCGCAGATTCTACAGCGGCATTGTCATATTGGGTGCACCACATCTCGCTATCCTTGGCGATCGCCACAGGAATCAGTTCTCGGATATCGGTCGGGGTGATAATCACCCCACAGGCATGGATTCCGGTATTACGTAAAGAGCCTTCTAGGACTTTGGCTTGCATTAGGGTTTCACCAGAGGGATTCTTTTGCCGTGACATGACCCGCAGAGCTTGCGCTTTTTCATAGTCTTCCCCACGGAAATTTTCACGTAACACCTTGTCCTCTAATCCCAAGATTTTGGCCAAGGATTGGTTGTCCGGAACCTGCTTGGTCAAACGGTCGGCTTCATCAAAGCTGAGATCCAAAGCACGGGCGGCATCTTTGATGGCGCTCTTGGCCGCCATGGAGCCATAGGTGATGATCTGCGCAACTTGACTGCTGCCATATTTGTCGATGACATATTGAATGACCTTGTCACGACCTCGATCGTCAAAGTCAATATCAATATCGGGTAAGCTTACGCGGTCTGGGTTGAGGAATCGCTCAAACAGCAAATCATAGCGGATGGGATCCACATTGGTAATACTAATGCAATATGCCACGGCAGATCCTGCTGCAGATCCGCGTCCAGGACCCACACTGACCCCCATGTCGCGCGCAGCACGACAAAAGTCTTGTACAATCAAGAAGTAACCCGGATAGCCTGTCCGTTCGATGGTTTCTAGTTCAAAATCTAAGCGCTCCGCAATCTCTGTACTGATTTCGGTGTAACGATTCTTAGCCCCCAAATAGGTCAGATGCCGTAAATAGGCATTTTCCCCCCTCTTTCCTCCATCCGATTTATCCTTTGGGTCCAGGAATTCCGATGGGATATCAAACTTGGGCAACAAGACCTCGCGAGCAAGGGCATAGTTTTCGACCTTTTCCGCTACCCCCTGCAGATTATCCAGCAGTTCGGGGGCATCCGCAAAACGCACAGCCATTTCAGCTCTTTTGGGTAGATAGAATTGGTCATTCGGAAAGCCATAGCGAAAACCACGTCCGCGGCCAATGGGGGTGGCTTTCTTTTCGTTTTCCTTGACGCAGAGTAAAATATCATGTGCATCTGCATCCTTCTGATCAATATAGAAGGCGTTATTTGCGGCAATGGCGGTGACACCATGGGTAGCACAAAAACGCAATAAGGCCTCATTGATTACCTCTTCTTCCGGCAATCCATGCCGATTGATTTCGGCATAAAAGTCTTCACCAAATTGTTCTTTGTACCAAACAAAGGCTTCTTCCGCTTGCTTTTCGCCGACATTCAGCAGCAACTGGGGTATTTCACCATTGAGGCCTCCGGTGGTGCACATGACCCCCTCTCGGTGCACCGAAAGGACATCTTTGTCAATGCGCGGCACATAATAAAAGCCCTCAATAAACGCCGTAGAGCTCAATTTGGCTAAATTGTGGTACCCGGCCTTGTTCTTGGCCAATAAGGGGATCTGAAAACCATCATCTTTTTGGCTTTTGTCCGTTCTATCTCGGCAAACATGTGCCTCATAGCCCACCAATGCCTTCAGTTCGGGAAGGCCCTCTGGACGTGATTTATTGAAATCACTCACCGCCTTGACAAATTGAAAGGCGCCCATCATGTTACCCAAGTCGGATAAGGCTACAGCGGGTTGCTTGTCTTCAACGGCACGCTTGACCATCGCAGGCACCTTCGCGGTCGCTTGGAGTATACTAAACTGACTATGTGTGTGTATATGGAAGAAGTGGGGAGCCAACTCCTGATCACCGGCATCCGTCGCGGGGTCAACTTCTGTCGGTGATGCCAGCATCTGACTCGGCGCTGCCCGCTGATGCGGGGGTTCTGGCGTGCTGACTTCTCCCCGCTTGATGCGCGCACTCTCTTCTTTGAGGTTGAGGTGCTTGATGCCCACCGGGGCGATCGGAGACGTGTGGGATGCTTGAAAGGCCTGTAAAGTCCCTCCGTCCCATCCTAGGGCTTCCGGGGGCCAATGTCCAAGACGCACCAATTCAAAGAAACATCTTGCAGAGGCCTCTACGTCTGCACTGGCATTATGCGCTTCAGAGAAATCATCTGAAAAAAGATGGGCATACAGTTCGACCAGTTTGGGGATCTTAAATCCACTGCCTCGTCCCCCAACGATTTGGGTGACTTTTGCTGTAGCCTGTGTACAAGTATCCAACACAGGCAGTTTTAGCCCCTTGGGATTGCGGGTGGCGCGAATAAATTCTGCCCCCATGACCTGAAGATCAAAGCGCAGGTTGTGTCCAATGATGTACTTGCTGCGTTGAAGCGCCTCCTCAAAGGCATCTAATACCTCTACCATACCGACTCCCCGGGCTTGCGCCAAGGCCGTAGAGATTCCGTGAATCTTTTCTGCGCCAAAAGGGATATTATACCCATCTGGCTGAACGAGAAAGTCCTTCGCCTCTATGAGGGTGCCATCTGCTGCATGTAGTTGCCATGCCAACTGAACCACCCGGGGCCAGTTGTCCACATCCTCTAGAGGGGCATCCCAGCGCTGTGGAAGGCCAGTAGTTTCGGTATCAAAAACGAGGTACATAGAACTTTAAAAATACCCCAAGAGCCCCGGATTTCCGGGCATTTCAGAAAGAAGTTATCAACGAAATTCAGACCAGAACTGCCTCCAAATCGTATTCTGAAGAGCCCGTGATTTTTACCTTGACGAAAGTGCCTTTTTTTAGGTGGACTTCTGGCGCGAGAATATGCACTTCATTGTCCACATCAGGGCTGTCATGTTCGGTACGACCTACATAGGTCCCATCCGCTTCAACCCGGTCAATGATACATACAAGCTCGTGGCCCAATTTGGCCGCATTTAATGCTTCTGAGATTTCCATTTGCGCCTCCATGATAGCATCCAAACGTGCTTGTTTCACTTCAGCTGGGACATCATCTTCTAAACTATGGGCATGCGTATTTTCCTCGTGGCTATAGGTAAAGACACCAAGACGCTCAAAACGCTGGTCTTTGACCCATTGCAGGAGCGTGGCAAAATCTTCTTCTGTTTCGCCGGGGTAGCCCACGATCAAGGTCGTACGGATAGCCATTCCAGGCACCTTGTCGCGCATAGCACCTAAAAGACGGTTGGTTTTCTCCATGGTTGTACCACGGCGCATGCTTTTAAGTACAGGGTCTGCAATATGCTGCAAGGGGATATCGATGTAAGCGCATACTTTTGGATTCTCGCGAATAACATCCAGAACATCTTCAGGAAATCCCGTCGGAAAGAGGTAGTGCATGCGGATCCAGGCAATGCCTTCGACCTCGCTTAGCGCCATGACCAAATCAGCCAACCGACGCTTCTTGTATAGGTCTAGCCCGTAATAGGTCAAATCCTGCGCAATCAGAATAAGCTCGACCACTCCCTTCGCTGCCAACTTCTTCGCTTCTACCACCAAATCTTCCAAGGGCGTGCTCTTGTGCCCTCCGCGCATTAAAGGAATGGCACAGAAAGAGCATGGACGGTCACACCCTTCCGAAATCTTGAGGTATGCGTAGTGTTGGGGCGTTGTGGTGAGTCTTTCTCCTACTAATTCTTGCTTGTAGTCAGCCCCAAGCGCCTTGAGTAATAGAGGTAAATCACGTGTGCCAAAGTATTGATCTACATTGGGAATCTCACGCTCTAAATCCGGCTTATAGCGTTCACTAAGACAGCCCGTCACAAACACTTTGTCGATCTGGCCAGCTTCCTTGGCCCGGACGGCATCCAAAATAGTATTGACGGATTCTTCTTTGGCATTGTCAATAAACCCACAGGTATTAATGACCACAATGCGTCCGTCTTCCTCGTGCACCACATCCTTCCCTGAAGCCTTGAGTTGTCCCATAAGGATCTCGCTATCATAGACATTTTTGGAGCATCCCAAGGTGATTACATTGATTCTGTTCTTCTTCGCAGAGCGGGTTCTCATAATAAATTAAAACTTCATGTGACGGACAGAAAGTCCCTCATTTTTAATCTCTTCTAGTGATTCTATACCAATAGAAATATGCGTATTGACATAATCCTTACTCACATGTTGATCGCTCGCTTCGGTCTTTACACCTTCTGGCACCATGGGCTGATCTGATACCAACAATAGGGCCCCCAAGGGGATGCGGTTCTTAAATCCAGCCGAAAAAAGTGTGGCCGTTTCCATATCAATCGCCATGGCGCGGACCTCTTCTAGATAGGCTTTGAATTTCTCATCATGTTCCCAAACACGACGGTTGGTGGTGTAAACTGTTCCGGTCCAATAATCGCAGGCACGATTACGAATGATGTGGGAGACGGCGCGCTGCAGTGAAAACGCAGGCAAAGCCGGGACCTCGGGCGGAAAATACTCATTAGAGGCGCCCTCGCCACGAATCGCGCCAATCGGCACAATGTAGTCCCCTATTTCGGTGCGTTTCTTTAACCCACCACATTTGCCCAAAAAGAGCACCGCCTTAGGCTGAATAGCACTTAATAAATCGGAAATCGTGGCCGCATTTGGGCTTCCCATTCCAAAGTTGATCATGGTAATTCCCTGACCCTGCGCGCAGGGCATGGATTTGCTTCGATCAACGATATGACCGTCCGTCATCGCGATAAATCGATCTAAATAGTCATTGAAATTGGTGAGTAAGATGTACTCAGAAAACTCGTGGAGCGCTAACCCCGTATAGCGAGGTAACCAATTGGCGGTAATTTCTTCTTTTGTTTTCATGCGAATAAGGTATTGACATATGCGGTAGCATCAAAGGGTACAAGATCCTCCTTAGCTTCTCCCACACCTACAAAACGCACGGGGATTTGCAAGGTGTTCGCAATGGCCAAAGCTACACCTCCTTTGGCGGTTCCATCCATCTTGGTCAAGATGAGCCCGGTAACTTCCGTGACTTTTGAAAATTCAACTGCTTGATTTACTGCATTTTGACCGGTTGAGGCATCCAGTACCAAAAGCACTTCATGCGGCGCATTCGGCACCACTTTCTCCATGACTCTTTTGATCTTGGATAATTCATTCATTAGGTTGACTTTATTGTGTAGTCGACCTGCCGTGTCGATTAACACGATATCCTTGGCTTGTTTCTTCCCTTCTTCCACCGCGGCATATGCCACTGCAGCAGGGTCTGTATTCATGCCCTTTTCGACAATAGGCACACCCACACGTGACGCCCAAATTTTTAACTGATCCACGGCTGCGGCACGAAAAGTATCTGCTGCACCCAAGAGAACCGAATGACCTTCACGTTGATAATAATGCGCGAGTTTTCCGATGCTGGTCGTTTTGCCTACGCCATTCACCCCTACGACCAAAATCACATGTGGGCCTAAATGAGCCCAAGTGGATGGGCCAGAGGCACGTCCCGTCATAGTGGCTAAAAGAGTTTCACGAATCAATCCTTTCAGCTCCTCTTCACCCAGGTACTTGTCTTTTGCTACACGCTCCTGGACGGCTTCAATAAGCGAAACTGCGGTATCTACCCCAACATCAGCCCCAATCAAGGCCTCTTCCAAGGCATCGAGCACGTCTTCGTCAACAACAGAACGCCCTGCGACTGCCCGAGTAAGCTTTCCGAGCAGCGATTCGCGTGTTTTTCCTAATCCAAACAAGGCCATACGACAAGGTAAAAAAAAGCCGCTCGGGAAGGAGCGGCTTGGCTGAAAACGTGTAAACGCTTCAATGTCTTAGCTGTTGAAGAAGTTGTTTACTTCATCCTTGATCATGATCTTCTCCTCATAGGCATAGGCCCCTTTGGAAGATTTAACCAACTTCAATGCCTTGGTGAAGGTTACACCACCGGCTTTTTTCAAGGTTGCGACTACTTTCTTTGCCATGTTTACTTGATTTCTTTATGAACCGTCATGCGCTTAAGTACGGAATTAAATTTCTTAATTTCCATGCGATCAGGTGTGTTCTTCTTATTCTTGGTGGTGATGTACCGAGATGTACCGGCCATGCCGCTTTCTTTGTGCTCTGTGCACTCCAAAATCACTTGTATACGATTGCCTCTTTTCGCCATGATACTATATATTAAACGGCAATCTTGCCGTTAGCACGCGCTTCTGAAAGCACCGCTTCAATTCCTTTTTTATTGATGGTCTTCAATGCTGCAGCAGAAATTCTTAACGTAATCCACTGATCCTCGCTGGGCACATAAAAACGCTTGCGCAACAGGTTCACATTGAACTTGCGCTTGTTCTTTTTGTTAGAGAAAGACACGTGGTTCCC
>ERZ888423.611-NODE-611-length-35940-cov-7.395235_pt1 | contig 35940 bp, 31 predicted proteins | sample MGYA00520523_ERZ888423 | MGnify/ENA primary metagenome ERZ888423 (study PRJEB32303, sample SAMEA104408611) | aquatic metagenome | biome: Brackish water; feature: Pelagic; material: water | place: Baltic Sea | collected 2014-06-08T10:24:00 | depth 30,27 m ... | reverse complement strand
TTGGGCTGCCGGGTCAGCGGGTCTCCTGCTGCGATGCGCAAGGGCGCATCATGGTCGACGGTCAGCCCCTGAACGAGCCCTACGTCGTTGGCCCGACGGACCAGGTCACCTTTGACATCGTGGTTCCTGAGGGCCGGGCCTTCGTCCTCGTTGATCGCCGTGAGGCGGCCCGTGACGGCCGGCTCACCCTGGACACGGAGAGCGGCACCATCGACCTCGACGACGTCACCGCGCGCGTACTCGCCGTGGCGTGGCCCCCGCGTGTGCCGGTCTGAGTCTCCTTCACACTGATTCCCCATGTCGACACATCTGCGTGTGGAGCGATCCCTGCTGCGGGCGGCATCCCCGCACGCGCTGCTGGCGGCGATCGATGAGGTGGGTCGAGGGGCTCTCGCCGGACCGGTGGCCGTTGGCGTTGTCATCATTGACGCCCGCACACCGACGGCACCTGCTGGCACACGTGACAGCAAGGACTGCCCCGCAGCTGAGCGGGAGCGACTGGCCCCGCGCATTCGTGCGTGGGCGACGTACAGCAGTGTCGGGATGGCCTCGTCCGCTGAGATTGATGAGTTCGGCATCATCCGTGCACTTGCTCTTGCTGCGGCACGCGCACTCAATGCGACCGGTGTGCGCCCGGATGTGGTGCTCCTCGATGGAGGTCATGACTGGATGTCTCGCACGTGTCCATCGAGCAGGGTCGTGGCTCGTGTGCGCGCTGATACGTCCTGTGCGGCAGTGGCGGCGGCCAGCATTCTCGCGAAGGTTGCCCGCGATGCCCACATGGTCGACCTGGCGAAGGACTACCCGCAGTTCGCCTGGGAGTCCAACAAGGGCTACGCCGCGCCGGAGCATCTGACGTCCCTCGCCCATCTGGGGCCGACTCCCGTGCATCGGTTGAGTTGGCGACTGCCCGGCGTCACATCGCCGGCCGGATCATCCCCAGGGCGCAACGAGGCCGCTTATCCCCAGACCTAGGCCGCCACGGGTGTGGTGATCCCCTGGCGCCCACGCTGCTTCGGAGGGCCGCGGGCCCAGGAGGGAGTGCCATGGGTAGGCAGAATCTTGAGCGTGGTCGCTACGGGGAGGACCTCGCCGTATGGCATCTGGAGCGGATGGGCCTCACCGTCGTATCCAGGAATTGGCGTTGCCGCATCGGCGAGATTGACATCGTGGCCATGGACGACGACGCGGTGGTCGTGTGCGAGGTGAAGACCCGGCGCACGGAGGATTTCGGCTCACCCCTCGCAGCGGTGACACCCCGCAAACTTCGTCGTCTGCGCGCTCTTGCACGTGAGTGGCTTCACATGGAGGACCAGCATGCGCGCGAGGTGCGCATCGATGTGATCGGAATCCTCCACAATCCACCGAGCGCACCCACGCTGGAGCACCTGCGCGGAGTTGGCTGATGGTCGCTCGATGCCAGACATCCATCATCGTGGGCGTCCAAGCGCACCATGTCGAGGTCGAGGCCAACGTCGGCTCCGGGCTTCCCGGTCTGACATTGGTGGGGCTTGCCGACACCGCCGTGAGCGAATCCCGAGATCGGGTCAGGGCCGCTGTCGAGCACTGCGGTCTCGCATGGCCCCGCACCCGTATCACGGTGGCACTTCTACCCGCCTCCATGCCCAAGCGAGGATCCTCACTCGACGCCGCCATCGCCGTGGCGATCCTCGCTGCGTCAGGGCAGGTCCCCCTCGAGGCTGCAGCGTCCACATGTGTCCTCGGTGAATTAGGACTGGATGGTCGGATCCATCGTGTGCCCGGGGTCATCGCGACGGCACTGTCGTTGCGAGGCAGCCCCGTGCGGCTGCTGGTGCCCTCCGACGCCGTGGACCAGGCAGGCCTGGTGCCGGATCTGACGTCCGGTGGCATCACGGACCTCCTGCATCTTGTCGCCGTCCTGCGGGGCACGAGATCACCCGACGCCGCAGGCAACGTCGTTGCGGCTCCTCGTATCGATATCCCGGATCTCGCTGATGTGCACGGTCAGGCCGAGGCGCGTCGGGCACTGGAAGTCTCGGCCGCGGGAGGTCATCACGCGGCGATGATCGGATTGCCAGGAGTGGGCAAAACCCTGCTGGCCGAACGCCTACCGGGTGTCCTGCCGGTGCTTGATGATGACACCGCACTTGAGGTCACTGCGATCCACTCGGCGGCGGGGATCGACGCTCAGGGGTTGGCCCGGCGGGCGCCCTTCGAGGCACCGCATCACTCGGCTTCGTCGGCCGCCATCATCGGCGGTGGTCAGGCGGGTCGGGTGCGCATAGGCGCGGTCACCCTCGCTCACAGGGGCGTGCTGTTTCTCGACGAGGCCCCCGAGTTTGCGCGCTCGGTGCTTGATTCGCTGCGGCAGCCGCTGGAGAGCGGAGTGGTGCGCATCGCGCGCGCTGATGTAGCAGCGACACTCCCCGCGCGATTCACCCTCCTCATCGCGGCGAATCCCTGTCCGTGTGGCATGGGCATGGGCATGGACTCCGCGTGCAGGTGCACCGCCCTGCAGCGTCGGCGCTACTCGACCAAACTCTCCGGCCCCATCATGGACCGCATTGACCTGCGGGTGGCCCTCGAAAGGCCCACGCTGGCGGAGTTGGGTGATCCGGGCGAGGCCAGTGCATCCATCGCTGGCCGGGTGCTGGTCGCACGCGATCGGGCTGCCGCGCGGTGGCACAGGGCGGGTGTTCCCTGGCGCCTCAACGCCGACGCACCCGCGGGTGCGCTCCGGGTGAGTCACCCACCGGATGAGGCGGGCAGTCGACTGCTGCGATCGGCCTTTTCCCGTGGTGCGCTGAGCATGAGGGGTGCCGATCGGGTGGTGCGAGTCGCCTGGACGCTGGCCGACCTCGATGGCACTGATCGACCGGGTGCAGCGCAGGTCGCGACAGCCATGGCGCTGCGGGGCGGGGAGTCGACATGGGCGGCGTGATGGATGACAGCCAGGCCCGAGTCCTTCTCGGTCTGTGGTTTGAGGCGGGGGACCGCGCACTCGGAAGCCGCGTGGCCACGCACACGGCGATCACCGTCGTCGAGGAGATCCTCGCCGGTCGATCACCTCTCGCCGAGGCCGCCCGACCGCGTATGCAGGCCCAGCCCAACGTGGAGGAGCACCTCACGAAGGTGTGGACGGCAGCTGAGCGCGTCGGGGCGCGCTTTGTCGTACCCGGAGGCAGTGAGTGGCCACGTCAACTCGATGACCTTGGCCTGGAAGCCCCCCTAGGGCTATGGGTGTGCGGAGCGGGTGACATGCGGCTACTTGCGCTGAGGTCGGTCGCGATCGTCGGGGCCCGTGCGGCTACCGCCTACGGCGAGTCAGTGGCGCGGGAGTTGGGAGCGCACCTCTCCGACGGGGGTTGGCTCACGGTGTCGGGTGGAGCATTCGGCATCGATGCCGCAGCGCATAGGGGCGCTCTCGCTGCGGGTGGGGCCACCGCTTGCGTCCTAGCGGGAGGTGTCGACGTCCCCTATCCCCGCTCACATGTCGAACTTTTAGCTGTCATCCGCGAGCGCGGTGTGTTGATCAGCGAGACACCCCTCGGTGGAGCGGCCATGCGCCATCGCTTCCTGACCCGCAATCGCATCATCGCCGCCCTCAGCCGAGGCACGGTCGTGGTCGAGGCGGCGGTCCGGTCCGGTGGGCTGACCACCGCCCGCCGGGCACGCGATCTACGCCGCGTCGTCATGGCGGTGCCGGGTCCGGTCACGTCACCGATGTCCGCCGGATGTCATCGACTCATCCGCGAGGGTGATGCCCTGATCACCTGCTCTCCGCGTGAGGTGACTGCCCTGATGACGGGGCAGATCAGCATGGAGGCCGAATCCGACCCCCATGCCGGGTCAGGGGCTGATGCCCTCGGCTGGCGGGAGAAGCGCATCCTGGATGCGGTGCCGGTCCGACGTTCGGCCCCCCTGGCGAATCTGGCACGGGTTGCCGGCATCGGGACAACCGAGGCGATGGTGGCGCTCGGCACTTTGGATGCGCTCGGCCTCATTCGGCGTGAGGGGCAGGGGTGGGTCCGTGCCTCGGCCTCGCAGTGAGTCGCTGCACGCGATGTGATCCCCGTGGGGTCACCATGGGGTGGTGAGCGGTGGAGTGACGAACCAGGCCTCGCTCAGCGCCGCGTGGCGTGATGCCATCGAGCGATTCGGTGAGCATCTTCGCTGGGAGCAGGGTCGTAGCGTTCATACCGTCCGCGCGTACCTCGGTGATGTCACCGACCTTGCTGACTGCGCCCAGACACGGGGTGAGGCATCCCTGGGCGAGCTCACCCTCTCGACACTGCGGGCGTGGCTGGCGCAGCAGGAGCGGCGTGGCCTCTCGCGGAGCACCCTTGCTCGCCGTGCTGCCAGTGCCCGCGTTCTGACCGAATGGGGCGTCCAGCGCGGATTGCTCAGTGCCGATGTTGGGGCGCGTTTGGCGTCACCGAAAAGATCACGTCACCTGCCCACGGTGCTCACGACGGAGCAGGCCGCTGCGGTGTTGGATGCTGCTGCGGAGGGGGCTGAGTCGCCCCTGGGGCTTCGGGATGTGGCGATTCTTGAAGTCCTGTATGCCACGGGCATCCGGGTGGGGGAGTTGACCGGCCTCAACGTCGGTGACGTCGACATGATCCGCCGCACCCTGCGGGTGGTGGGCAAGGGGGATCGGGAGCGGATGGTCCCCTTTGGAGTGCCAGCCGCGTCGGCCCTGCGTGCCTGGTTGGAGGAGGGGCGTCCTGCGCTGACCGGCGAGCGACGCGGGACGGCTGTTTTTGTCGGGGTGCGCGGTGGGCGACTTGACCCCCGCACGGTGCGCGAGATCGTGCACCGTGCCGCGGCTGTTGTCGAGGGCACCCCGGATCTCAGTCCCCACGGGTGGCGACACACCGCGGCTACTCACGTCCTCGAAGGTGGAGCGGACCTTCGTGCTGTGCAAGAAATCCTCGGTCACGCGAGCCTAGCCACGACGCAGATCTACACGCACGTCTCGGTTGAGAGGTTGCGCAAGACATTTGATCAAGCGCATCCGCGAGCGTGAGGTGGTCTACCTGCGCAACCGCCGGGATCCCTGCCGACGGACCGGAGTGAGAAGCAGGTGGGGCGGCGGCTACTCGGGTACCGGCTCTCAAGGCCAGCGGCTTGTGCAGGGGCTTGAGCACGACGGGTCGGCGTAGGAGCAGGAGCGGGTCGGCGTAAGCACGGCCATTCTTGAGTCCCCAGTGGATGCCTCCGCTGTGAGCATGAAGGATCACGACACCGATGGGGTCTCCGGTGTGGACTCGGTCACCGACAGCGACGCCCGCAAGCACGCCTTCGTACGTCGTCCGCCAGCCGGTCCGACCCGAGATCACGTGAGGGTGCTCAATGCTGATGATGGCCTTGAGCGCGACGCGTCCCGCCACCCTCACGACACCCGGTGCGGGTGCTCGGACGATCGCGCCCGGGCTGGCGGCCAAATCGACCCCGCGATGGCCGGGGGCGTAAGGACCGGAAGGGGCCAGGAAGGGCCGTTCGACGATGAGGGGATGGAGGGGGCTCTGCCAGGTGCGCCCCGGAGCCGCCGCAGGGGAGGCAAGGCTCGGTGGGGTGGCTGACCCCAGTAAGAGAAGGGGCCCCAGCAACAGAAGGGGGACGAGGAGGGCGGGAGAGATCATCAGGCCAGGGTGGGGGCCGTGAGGGTCCCACACCAGGGATGGTGCGGCCCTGTGGACAGATCACGTTCGCGGACCCCGTAGACTTCGCTGTTGGTTCGGGCTTGCCCGAATACATCGCGCGATCCGCCCCACGGGGACGGCCGTCGGTCCCGGCTAGCCGGGATGGCCAACGGATCGCCAGGGACAGACGTCGACCGACGTGTGTTGTCAACCGACTGGTGAGCCTCGCTCACCGACTGAAGGAGTACCCCATGGCCGTCGTCACGATGCGCCAGCTGCTCGAGAGCGGTGTCCACTTCGGCCACCAGACGCGACGCTGGAATCCCAAGATGAAGCGCTTCATCTTCACTGAGCGCAACGGGATCTACATTATTGATCTGCAGCAGTCGCTGTCCTACATCGACCGCGCCTACGAATTCGTCAAGGAGACTGTCGCGCGTGGCGGAAGCGTCATGTTTGTCGGCACGAAGAAGCAGGCCCAGGAGCCCGTAGCTCAGCAGGCGACACGCGTGGGCATGCCCTACGTCAATCAGCGCTGGCTCGGCGGCATGCTCACCAACTTCTCTACCGTGCACAAGAGGCTCCAGCGGCTTAAGGATCTCGAGGGGCTTGAAACCGATCCGTCCGCCGCGGGCAAGACGAAGAAGGAACTCCTCGTCTTGGATCGTGAGCGCGTCAAACTCGCCCGCACCCTGGGTGGGATCCGCGACATGGTCAAACTGCCGAGCGCGGTGTGGGTCATCGACTCCAACAAGGAACACATCGCTGTCGGCGAGGCACGCAAACTCGGTATTCCCGTCATCTCCATCCTGGACACCAACTGCGACCCCGATGACATCGACTTCCCCATACCCGGCAACGACGATGCGATCCGCAGCGTCACACTGCTCACGCGAGTCATCGCTGATGCGGTCGCCGAGGGGCTCATCATCCGCGCGGGCCGAGCGACCGGTGCCGCCGATGGCGACGTGGCCGCCGTGGTCGTGGGCGAGCCGCTCGCCGAGTGGGAGCGCGAACTCCTCGCCGGCAGTGATGAGGCGACGCCCGCCGAGGTTGTTGAGACTCTGCCTGGCGAGGTCGTCGAGGTCGTCGAGGTCGTCGAGGTCGTCGAGCCAACCGCCTGAGGCCTTGCTGTCACGCCGGGGCAACCACGGCGACCCGATGTATACGCAGTCATCCGCAGCACCTTCGGCGCGCATCCGCGCGCCGGCAACGACGTAAGGGACGGATAATGGCCACAATCACGGCAGTCGAAGTCAAGAAGCTTCGCGACCTCACCGGCGCGGGAATGATGGAGTGCAAGAGGGCTCTTGAGGAAACCGACGGTGACCTTGACAAGGCAATTGAGGCATTACGTATTTCAGGGGCAGCCAAGGCGGCCCAGCGTGGTGCCGAGCGCACGGCGAGCAATGGACTCGTCGTCGCTCAGGACAACGTTCTGCTCGAAATGCTGTGCGAGACGGACTTCGTGGCCAAGAACGCAGACTTCCAAGCGCTGGCCGGCACGATCGTGGGGACAGCATCCGACCTGCAGATTGGTGACGTTGCGACGTTGTCAGCGACGATGCTGACCGATGGACGCACGGTTGCTCAGGCGATCGGTGAGATGGCCGGCATCATCGGCGAAAAGATCGAACTCGGGCGCCTCGCGCTCCTGCAGGCTCCGGTCGCGCTGTACCTGCACAAGCGGGCTTCGGACCTCCCACCCCAGGTGGGCGTCATGGTGTCCTATTCCGGCAATGAAGAGGACGCGCGCAACGCTGCCATGCAGGTGGCCGCGATGCGTCCCCGTTATGTCTCGCGCGACGACGTGCCTGCCGATGTCGTCGCCAGTGAGCGACGGATCGCCGAAGCGACGGCCAAGGAGGAGGGCAAGCCAGAGGCTGCGCTCCCGAAGATCGTTGAGGGTCGCGTCCAGGGTTTCTTCAAGGACTCCGTGCTGCTCGAGCAGCCGTCGGTGATGGACAACAAGAAGTCCGTTGGCCAGGTACTTGCGGATGCGGGCACCACGGTCACCGCCTTCGCGCGATTCGAGGTGGGTCAGGCCTAGGCCCGAGGGGGGTCTGACCACGGGTACATCGGGACGCTACGGTCGGGGCCATGGGAGGACCGGTGTCAGAGCACGCGGTTGTCCAGCCGTCCCTGGACGGCACCATCCTCACGTGGCCTGAGGCCCCGGAGGGTGGCTGGGATCGGGTGCTCCTCAAACTGTCCGGTGAGGCATTCGCCGGAGAGGGTGATCTCGGGGTTGATCCCGATGTTGTGCAGTCCATTGCTCGGCAGATCGCAGGAATCGTCCGCTCGGGGACCGAGGTCGCCGTGGTCATCGGCGGGGGCAACTACTTCAGGGGTGCCCAACTCTCCCAACGGGGTATGGATCGCGCTCGTGCTGACTACATGGGCATGCTGGGCACGGTGATGAATTGCCTTGCCCTCCAAGACTTCCTCGAGAAGCAAGACGTCGAGACACGGGTGCAAACAGCGATCACTATGGGGCAGGTCGCGGAGGCCTACATACCGCGCCGAGCCATCCGCCACCTCGAAAAAGGCCGAGTGGTTATCTTCGGCGCTGGGCTGGGGGCACCCTTCTTCTCCACTGATTCCACGGCGGCTCAACGGGCCCTTGAGGTGGGAGCGCGCATCGTGCTCATGGCAAAAGCCGTGGATGGAATCTATGACGCCGATCCGCGCACACATCCGGACGCGCGGAAATTTGAGCGGCTGTCGTACGACGAAGTCCTGGCACGCGATCTCAAAGTCGCGGATGCCACAGCGATCAGTCTGTGCCGCGACAACGATATGCCCCTGCTCGTATTCGACCTACTCACCGAGGGCAACATGGCGCGCGCTATCCGAGGTGAGAAGATCGGAACGCTGGTCACGCGTGGTGACGGCGAAAGGTCTCCGGAGGTGCAGCGGTGAGCGATAAAGTTGATGAGGTCCTCCTCGAGGCCGAGGAAAAGATGGACAAGGCGGTGGAGGTCGCGCGTGACGACTTCTCAACAATCCGCACCGGGCGTGCTAACCCCGCCATGTTCGCCAAAATCACCGTTGACTACTACGGCACGCTGACTCCGGTCAATCAACTTGCGTCCTTTGCCTCACCGGAAGCACGCATGATGATCGTGACGCCCTATGACAAGGGTTCGCTCGCGGCCATCGAGAAGGCCATTCGTGATTCAGATCTGGGAGTCAATCCGACGAGCGACGGCATTATCATTCGAGTCTCTCTGCCCTCCCTGACCGAGGAGCGACGCAAGGAGTACATCAAGACGGCCAGGGTCAAGGCTGAAGATGCACGAATCTCCGTGCGCAACATCAGACGCCATGCCAAGGACGTCCTCGAACGCATGGTGAAAGATCATGAGGTCGGCGAGGATGAGGTCAAGCGGGCCGAGAAGCATCTCGAGGACATCACGCACAAGACAGGTGCCCAGATTGACGAGATTCTCAAACATAAGGAATCCGAGCTGCTCGAGGTCTAAGGGATGACAGCGACGCCTGGCTCAGCCGAGCCCACTCCCAGCCGCGCCGGACGCAACCTCCCGGCTGCGATCGCTTCTGGCGTTGTCCTCGCGGCCCTCGTGGTCATGAGCCTCGCCTGGGTGCCGTGGCTTTTTGGTGTTCTGGCGGCGATCGTGCTCGTCATCGCCCTGCACGAACTCATCACCGCCTTTGCGGGTGCGGGCATTCACGTCGCCCGAACACCCGTCTACGTCACCACGGTCGTTGCCATGGCAGCGGCGTACATCGCGGGTGCGGAGGCCTTGCTGGCCGTCATGGGTGCCGGTGTCGTGGCGGTGCTGCTGTGGCGGATCCGCCGTGGTTCGGAGGGGTACCTCCAAGATGTCAGTGCCAGCATCTTCCTCCTTGGCTATGTCGCGCTTATGGCGGGCTTCACCATGCTCATGCTGGCTGCCCCGGACGGCCCCTGGCGCATCATCGTTTTCATTCTGCTCACGATCGGCAATGACATCGGTGGCTATGCCACCGGTGTGCTCTTCGGTAAGCATCCGATCGCCCCGCAGATCAGCCCGAAGAAGTCCTGGGAGGGACTCGCGGGATCACTCGTTGTCCAATGTCTCATCGGGGTCGGCGCCTTCATCTGGATCTTCGAGGCGCCCTGGTGGCAGGGCCTGATCATGGGTGCCGTCCTCACCGTGACCGCGACGGCCGGCGACTTTGCCGAGAGTGCCATCAAACGGGACCTGGGTGTTAAGGACATGGGATCCCTCCTCCCAGGACACGGCGGCATCATGGACCGCCTCGACTCCCTGGTGGTCAACGCCTTCGCGGCATGGGCCCTCTTTGCGCTTTTCCTGGGCCAGGCCTGAGTTAGCCAGGTCCGGATGCACCCGGGCTGATGAGACACTGGGTCCATGCCTGCACCCGGTGAGTTGATCCTTGAGGCACCCCGCCGAGGTCGTCCCCCCGTGCACCTGGCGGATCTTGATGTCGCCCAGCGCCGTGAGGCCGTCGTCGGACTGGGTCTGCCAGCCTTCCGTGCTGATCAGGTATCCCGACATTGGTTTGGTCGTCTTGATGCTGATCCGGATTCGTGGACGGATCTGACGAGCACCGATCGTGACCTCATCGCGGAGGCACTGCTGCCGCATTTGCTCACCCCGATGCGGGAATTGGCGTGCGACGATGGCGCCACGATCAAGACGCTGTGGCGCCTCCATGACGGGTCGCGCGTGGAATCCGTGCTCATGGGCTATCGCGATCGCGTGACCCTGTGTGTCTCCTCTCAGGCCGGATGCGGAATGAACTGTCCCTTTTGTGCCACGGGGCAGGCGGGGCTCACCCGCAACATGTCCACGGCTGAGATTGTTGAACAGGTCGTCGCAGGATCACGGATCGTCCGTCACGGGGACTTCCCCGGACGGCGCGATCGAGTGAGCAATGTTGTCTTCATGGGGATGGGGGAGCCCCTGGCCAATTACCGCGCGGTTATGGGGGCCATCCGGCGCCTGGTGGATCCCGTGCCCGCGGGCCTCGGCATGTCGGCGCGAGCCATCACCGTCTCCACCGTGGGCCTCGTCCCACGCATCCGCGACCTCGCCCATGAGGGGCTACCCCTGCGTCTGGCCATATCCCTGCACGCACCCGACGATGAACTCCGCGACACCCTCGTGCCGATCAACACGCGCTACCCGATCTCAGAGGTCCTGGATGCCGCGTGGGAATACGAGCGCGAGACGGGTCGGCGAGTGAGTATTGAGTACGCACTCATCCGAGGCATTAACGATCAGGAATGGCGAGCGGAAAGGCTGGGGCTCCTGCTGCGGGGCCATCGGGTGCACGTGAACTTGATCCCACTCAATCCCACCCCCGGGTCCGCGTGGACCGCGTCAGATCCCCGGGATGAGCGCGCATTCGTCGCGGCCCTGGAGCGGGCGCGAGTGCCCGTGACGGTGCGCGACACTCGAGGCCGGGAGATCGATGGAGCATGCGGCCAGCTGGCCGCAGAAGACTCCGACGTGCGCTAGCGTCGCCAACATGACGACCGGAGGCCTCGGGCCGCATCTGCGGAGCCTGGCGGATCCTGAGAGTTTTTGGGCTGAGGCGGCCGCCCTGATCGACTGGGAGACGCCACCGTCACGCGTGATGGATTCCACCCGGGCTCCCTTCACTCGATGGTTCCCGGATGGGCAACTCAACACCTGCGCCAACGCCCTTGACCGGCATGTGGCTCGGGGCCGAGGAGAGTCCACGGCCTTGATCCACGACAGTGCCTATACCGGTCAGGTGACGACGTTCACGTACTCCGAATTGCTCCAGGCAGTGGCGGTCGCTGCGGGAGCACTGCGCCAACTCGGGGTCGGCAAAGGGGACCGCGTCATCATCTACCTCCCGATGGTGCCCGAGGCAGTCATTGCGATGCTCGCCTGTGCACGTCTGGGTGCGGTCCACTCCGTCGTTTTTGGCGGCTTCGCCTCGGCTGAACTTGCGGCGCGCATCGACGATGCTCAACCTCGCGTCATCATCACTGCTTCCTGCGGTATCGAGGCAGGTCGCGTGGTCGCGTACAAACCGCTTGTCGATGAAGCCCGAGACCTCGCTGACCATCGCGTGCACGCCTGCCTGGTCCTGCAGCGACCTCAACTCACCGCCGGCATGGGAGAGGATGACGTGGAGTGGAGGCAGGCCATGAGTGCTGCCGCACCCGTGGCGCCCGTGGTGGTGGCCGCGACGGACCCCCTCTACATCCTTTACACATCAGGCACGACGGGCAAGCCCAAGGGGATCGTTCGAGATAACGGGGGCCACGCGGTGGCCATGGCGTGGAGCATGCCGCATATCTTTGGCATGGGCCCGGAAGATGTCTGGTGGGCCGCATCCGACGTCGGCTGGGTTGTGGGTCACTCCTACATCGTTTATGCGCCCCTGATCACCGGATGTGCCACGGTGATGTTTGAGGGCAAGCCGGTGGGGACACCGGACGCCGGAGCCTTCTGGCGCGTGATCGGTCAACACGGCGTGAAGGGACTCTTCACGGCGCCGACCGCGATCCGCGCCATCAAGAAGGAGGATCCCGAGGGGCACCGTCTCGCCGACAGTGACCTGTCTAGCCTGCGCGCGCTCTTTCTCGCGGGGGAGCGACTTGATCCCGACACCTACACGTGGGCCACTCAGCACGTGGGCGTCCCCGTGATCGACAACTGGTGGCAGACCGAGACGGGGTGGCCGATTGCCGCACGACTCCACGGCGATGATCCGCCACCGTTGAAGCCGGGATCACCGTCGCAGCCGGTGCCGGGATATGACGTGCGCATTCTGGATGAGCACGGCGTTGAGGTGCCGGTGGGCACGGAGGGCAACATCGCGATCCGCCTGCCCCTGCCCCCCGGTGCACTCCCCACGCTGTGGAGGGATGACGCAAGGTACGTCGAGTCCTACCTCTCGGCATTCCCCGGCTTCTATGCAACCGGTGACGGTGGCCACATTGACTCCGACGGCTATGTCTATGTCATGGGGCGCACCGACGATGTGATCAATGTGGCCGGCCATCGACTCACGACCGGCTCCCTCGAGGCGGCAGTCGCGACACATCCTGACGTTGCCGAATGCGCCGTGATTGGTGTGCAGGATGAGATCAAGGGGCAGGTGCCCCGTGCCTTCGTTGTGCTCTCCTCCGGTGCCACCACCAGCCCAGAGGTCATCGAAGCCGAGGTGATTGATCTCGTACGCCACATGGTGGGCCCGGTTGCTGCGCTGCGTGACGTGCGAGTCGTCCCGGGGTTGCCCAAGACCCGATCGGGCAAGATTCTGCGTCGCTCCATGCGGGCCATTGCCGAGGGGCGTGACGAGCCCGTGCCGTCGACGATCGAGGATCCACGGGTGCTGGAAGATCTTGCTCCGCTGTTGCGGACGGACCCATGACGGGCGCAGGGTCGCTGGAGGGCCTGATTGTCGCGGACTTCAGTCGTGTGCTGGCCGGGCCCTACGCCACGATGCTCCTGGGTGACCTGGGAGCCGAGGTCATCAAGGTGGAGCGTCCAGGTCACGGTGACGACACGCGCGCGTGGGGACCGCCCTACACCCACACGGGTATGTCGACGTACTTTGCCAGCGTCAACCGCAACAAGTCGAGCCGTGCCATCGATCTGGGGAGCGCGGAGGGCAAGCGCCAGGCCCGTGAACTCGCTCTGAGCGCCGATGTGCTCGTGGAGAACTTCAAGCCAGGGACGTTGGAACGGCTGGGTCTGGGCTATGCGGAGCTCGCTGCTGAGCGCCCGGGGCTCATCTACTGTTCGATCACAGGGTTCGGGGCGGGTGCGGGACGGGACCTGCCAGGCTATGACCTGCTCGTGCAGGCCATGGGTGGACTCATGAGTGTCACGGGACCGGGACCCAATGAGCCCACCAAGGCGGGTGTGGCTCTCGTCGATGTGATCACGGGATTGCATGCGACCGTGGGCATCCTCGCCGCCCTGCGTCACCGAGATGCCACGGGTGAGGGGCAGCGTGTCGAGGTGAATCTGCTGTCATCGCTGCTGTCCGCCCTCGTCAATCAGGCATCCGGCTATGTCGCCGGGGGCGTCGTTCCAAGCATCATGGGCAACGCGCACCCGTCGATAGCGCCCTATGAGGTCTACGCGACAGCTGATCGACCCATGGTGATCGCGGTCGGCAATGACGCTCAGTTCTCCGCACTGGCTGCGGCATTGGAAGACCCGGGTCTTGCCCGGGATCCTGATTTCGCCACGAATCCGGCCCGGGTGACCCATCGGACCCAACTCAATGCCCGGATGGAGGAGTTGCTCGCATCGGCCGGTGCGGATGATTGGCAGCGTCGACTTACGGAGGTGGGTGTCCCCTGCGGACCGATCAATGACGTGGCCCAAGCGATGGCCCTGGCCACGGAACTTGGCCTGGCTCCCATCGTTGAGGTCGATGGCACCCCCACCGTGGCGCATCCCATCCGATTGAGTGCAAGCCCCGCCACATATCGCCATGGACCTCCGGCGCGCCCGTAGTCGGACGCGTGCTGCTAGCGGAAGGCGGGCAGTCCGGTCAGCGCCTGACCAATGATGAGGGTGTGCATCTCGTTGGTGCCCTCGTAGGTGAAGACCGACTCCAGGTTGTTCATGTGGCGAATCACGGGGTACTCCAGGGTGATGCCGTTGCCACCGAGAATCGATCGGCATTCACGCGCGATGGTGAGCGCCTCGCGAGCGTTGTTGAGTTTGCCGAGGCTGACCTGCTCGGGTGTGATGACGTGCTGATCTTTAAGTCGGCCAAGGTGGAGGGCAAGGAGCATGCCCTTGCCGAGTTCGAGGGTCATGTCCGTGAGTTTTTGCTGGGTCATCTGGTAACCCGCGATGGGTCGGTCAAACTGCTCGCGGTCGATGGAGTAACTCAGGGCGGTCTCGAGGCAGTCCCGGGCCGCACCCATCGTGCCAAAGGCAATGCCAAAGCGTGCTTCGTTGAGGCATGCGAGTGGTCCCTTGATTCCTCGGACTCCGGGCAGCATGGCAGAGGCAGGCAATCGCATGTTGTCGAAGACGAGTTCGGCTGTCAGAGACGCGCGCAGGGACATCTTCTTGTGAATCTCGCGGGCGGAGAATCCGGGGGTGGCTGTCGGTACGACGAAGCCTCGGATGCCGTCATCGGTCTGTGCCCACACGATGGCCACGTCCGCGACGGTGCCATTGGTGATCCACATTTTTGAACCGTTGAGCACCCAGTCATCGCCGTCCTTCTTGGCGCCTGTGCGCATCCCGGAGGGATTGCTTCCGAAATCGGCTTCCGTGAGCCCGAAGCAGCCGATGAACTCCCCGGCGGCCATGCCCGGTAGCCATTCGTCCCTGTGCTCGTCTGAGCCGAAGGCGTGAATGGCGTACATCGCCAGCGAACCCTGGACACTCACCAGGGAACGAATTCCCGAGTCACCCGCCTCGAGTTCCATGGCGGCCAGACCGTAGGAGACGGCATTGGTGCCCGCGCAGCCGTAACCTTCGAGGTGCATGCCGAGCACACCCAACTCGCCAAACTCGCGGGCCAACTCGCGTGCCGGGATCGTGCCGGCCTCGAACCAGTCGGCGACCTCCGGCTTGATGCGTCGGTCAACGAAATCTCGCACGACGTCTCGGATGGCGCGCTCCTCCTCGGTGAGGAGTCCATCAATCGAAAACAGTGCGAGGGGGAGTTGTGGGGCCGTGGTCACGAGTCCTCCTGGGGTCAGTCCCACCAGTATCTCGCAGTCTGTGCGTCCTGCAGCACAGGTCCCGGCCAATATCGGGGTCCGTCCTGCTGGGACGGGTAGATACGTCAGGATATGGGCCATGTCATTGCTTTCTCGCGTATCGGTGCCCCGGGACCTGGATCCCTCGTCTCGGGCGGGCTTGATGCTCGCCGCCATCAGTATCGGGATGTCGTACCAGCCCAACCTGCTCACCCGCCGCAGCCTGGATCAGGGAATCATCACCGGGGTTTCCGGGCTCGCAGGCTACTCCTGGGGTGTCTCGGCGCACAGCACGCTCAGCAGCCTGGGAGCCAGGGCGGGGGGGAGTCGCGGCCAGATCGCTGGGGATACCTTCGTCGTCATCGGAGCCGTTGCGGCAAATCGTCTCCTGGCCTGGCGAGAGCACGAGCCGACGTGGCGAGCCATCGCACGGCTCGGAGCCGGAGCGATGGCGGCAGCCGCGGCGACGGGCATGGCCTCCCGTGTCATCGAGGCAATTCCGCGGACACCGGTCCGCATCGCTGCCACCACCGGCAGTGTCGCTGCTCTCGGTGGCGGGATCTACTTCGCGACACGACTTTTTGGTCAGCAGGTGGGCGCTGTGGAGTTGGGCCCCTTCCGCGGGGATCGCGCGAGTGATCTCGCGGACGATCAAGATCTGAGCGTCAACCCCCTCGTCGCGACGGGGATCGGGATGGCCGTCACCGGCACCCTGCTGGGATTGGCTGCGATCGAGTCTCGACTGACGCGCCTGTGGGGTCGCGGTGTCGCATCCCTGCTGGGTGGATCCCCGAGCGAACACACCACCGCCGCTCGGGTCCTGTCCACGGTGGCCACCTTCGGTGTGGGCGCGCTGGCGCTGAAGTTTGTTGATCGAGAGTTGGGGAATGCGGGTGAGGGCATGGAACCAGCGCACGCCACACCACCGGATATCCCCGAGATCACCGGCTCATCGGTATCGGGGCACTCGTGGGCGGATCAGAGTCGCGAGGGGCGCCGCTGGCTGAGCATGGTGCTGCGACCCGAGGGCATTTCCTCCATCATGGGGCAGCCGGCCACGCAGCCGATTCGCGTGTACGCCGCCCTCTCCAGCGCCGATACCGAGGAGGGTCGAGCGCAGATCCTCCTCGATGAGATCGACCGCACAAACGCCCTGGAGCGGCCCTACGTCGCACTCTGGTCACCGACCGGATCTGGCTATGTCAACTACGTGGCCTGCGAGACATTTGAGTACCTCACCGGTGGGGACTGCGCGAGCCTGGCTATTGAGTACTCGGTGTTGCCGTCGTCTTTGTCGCTGGCGGATGTCAAGCGCGGGACTAATCAAACGCGCATGGTGTTTGCCGGGATCGATAAGCGACTTCGCCAGATGGATGCCAAGGATCGACCTCGCTTCTTCCTCTTTGGGGAGAGCCTCGGCTCACAGGTGAGTGAGGAGATGTTCGAGGGCATGGGTGTCTTTGGCCCGGAGAGCCTCGGCATCGAAGCGGGACTGTGGATTGGTACGCCCGAAGCAACGCGCTGGCGCCAGCAGCTGTGGGGAGATCGAACCGTGTCGGCCCCACCGGCGGTCGGACCCGGCAGCATCTATCTCCCTCGCTGGGTTGGGGACTGGTCGCAGTTGGATTCCGCGGACCGAGCCCGCGTTCGCTATCTCCTGCTGCAAAACGGCGATGATCCCATTCCGAAGTTCTGGTTTGAGTTGCTGTGGCATCGTCCTGCCTGGTTGGGTCCGTGGGGTAAGCGTCCACCGGGCTCTCCCCGCCACACCGTCTGGTGGCCCGTGACGACATTCTTCGCCACGTTCATTGACGTCCTCAATGCGCTCGCGCCGACCCCGGGGGTCTTCAAGGAGGGTGGTCACGACTATCGCCTCGAGGTGCCCGAGGCTCTTCGCGAGGTGTGGCGACTGTCGGCCACGGAAGAGCAGATGGCATCGGTGCAATCGGCGCTGCGTCGGCGAGAGTTGGGTTGGGAGACCAAGCGGCGATGGATGGAGGCCCAGGCTGTTGTTGGCCCTGTTCAGCGCGCTGCGGCTGAGCGCAAGGTGCTCGATGATGTCGCCACGTGGACACGTCGCACATCCGTCACACCCGATGATGTGGAGCAGCTCATAGCGCAGAACTGCGAGCCGACCTGACCGTCGTCAGCGTCGGAGGCGTGGTCGATGGTGACCTAGTGTCCGAGGAATCGCGAAAAGAGTCGTGCGCGCAGGGCCGGGCGCCCTGTGCGGGACTCGACGTCATCAGCGGATCCCATGACCTTCAACCCGAGATTGGCACCCACCCAGCGGATAGGCTCCGGCTCCCAATCGGGCGATATGTGGCCGACCCAGGGCAGCCGGGTGAGGTCTGACTCACGCCCGGTGAGGAGATCGGCGAGTGTGCGCCCGGCGAGGTTGGACGTACCAACACCATCCCCGACGTAGCCCCCGGCCCAGGCGATCCGCGTGGTCGCATCGAGGCCACACGAGGCAAACCAATCCCGGGGTATGCCCAGGGGCCCACCCCACGCATGGGTGACGGCGCGCCCGGATAGGACGGGGAACAAATCGATCAGGTTGCGCCACAGTTCGGCGAAGACGGCGGGCTCACGGTCGTACTCCGGCCTGATGCTTGAGCGGAAGTGATAGGGCGCTCCACGGCCCCCGAAGGCGAGTCGGCCATCGGCGGTGCGCTGCCCGTAGACGATGAGATGGCGTCCGTCGGAGAAGGTCGCGCGCTCAGCCAGACCGATCTCCTGCCAATCCGCGTCACTGAGGGGCTCGGTGGCAATCATGAGTGAATAGACGGGAGCCATGGCGCGGGTGTAGCCCGGGAGTGTGGAGGTGTAGCCCTCGGTGGCTCTCACCACATGGCGTGCACGCACTCGCCCCCGCTCCGTGCGCACGACACCGGGACGGATGTCGGTGACACGGCTGTGCTCGTGGAGGCGACCGCCGCGCTGCACGACGGTGCGTGCCAGATGGCGCACCAGACGAGCAGGGTGGATCGCTGCGCAATGCGGGGTGTACGTCGCCCCAAGGACATCGGTGGTGTTGAGGATGCCTGTGGCCTCGGTGGCATTGAGCAGTCGGTAGTCGTCATCACCGAATCCCCACGAGTGCCATTCCTGGATCTCCTCGCGGGCCCGCTCCCACTGCAGGGGGGTACGGGCAGCAACGACGGTCCCTCCCTTCGCCCAGTGGATATCCCAGCCCTCGTCCTGCGCGATGCGGCCGACCTCGTCCACGGTGGCGTGCATGGCGTGCTGCAGGGCAATGGCGGCGGCACGATCACTCATTCGGGCAACGGCGGACATGCTGGCGGGAAACAGGGCTGAGCACCATCCACCATTGCGCCCACTGGCCCCAAACCCAGCGTGCTCAGCCTCGAGGATGGTCACGCGTAGGCCGGGGTTATCCCGTAGGAGGTAGTAGGCGGTCCACAATCCGGTGTACCCCGCGCCCACGATCGCGACATCTGCCTCGGCCTCCCCGTCGAGTGGGGCTCCCATCGGCTGTGCGAGGTCATCGGGCAGGGTGTCCCACCACAGTGATGGCGCGGTGGCCTGCTGAGGCGGTGAGGCGTGACTCAGCGACGCCATGACGTCACATACGCGGGCACGGGAATATCTGCGGCGAGATCGTCAGCGACGGGCGCACCGAAGGATTCCACGATCGGCACGTATCCGGCCCAGATGCGGGAATAGATCGGATCCACCAGGTCCTCCGGCACGTCCTCGGGGGGACCCTCGCTGACCTTGACCGAGATCTCGTCCAGCGGCAGCGCCAGTGTGATGGTCGCCTTGAGCTCCTGGGGGAGTGGGTGCCTCGCATCGGCCGTGCGCCCCGGCATGAGGGATTCGGAGAGGTCAAGGAGCGCCGCGATCTCCTCCTCGCCCGTGACGAGTCGAGGTGTGCCCAGGACCATGACCGTGCGGTAGTTCATCGAGGACTCAAACAGACTGCGGGCCAGCACGAGCCCATCCAGCAGGGTCACGGTGAGACATGTGGGGGTGCCGGTTGCGAGTGTTTTGAATAAGCGTGAGGCACTGGAGCCGTGGATGATTACCTCGTCCCCTCGGCGGGCGTAGCCCACCGGGACAACGAAGGGCTGACCGTCTGTGATGACGGCGACATGTGCGACCAGTCCCGCGTCGAGGATGGCGTAGGCATGGTCGCGATCGGTGACAGCGTTTTCTGCGAGGCGTCGTACGCGCGTGCGGGGGCTGGACCCGGGGGCGGGAAGTGTCGTCATAGGAGAGTCTCTGCGCCGATGAGAACCTCGCGCACAATCTGCTCCATCTCGTCAAAGTGAGACTGGTCGCAGATCAGCGGGGGCGCCAACTGGATCACCGGATCGCCACGATCATCCGCCCGGCAGTACAACCCATTGTCGAAGAGCGCCTTACTGAGGTATCCCCGCAGAAGGCGCTCAGACTCGGCCTCATCGAACGTCTCGCGAGTGGCCTTATCCCTGACGAGCTCGATGGCACAGAAATATCCAGCGCCTCGCACGTCGCCCACCAGCGGCAGTTCCAGGAGACGTTCCAGTGTTCGGCGGAAGGCACCCTCATTGCCGCGCACATGGGCGAGGATGTCCTCACGGTCAAAGATGGCCAGATTCTCGAGGGCCACCGCGCTGGAGACGGGATGACCACCCCAGGTATAGCCGTGCTGGAATGACGTTGTTCCGTGACGGAAGGGCTCGAAAAGTCGATCACTCACGATCATGGCGCCGGCAGGGGCGTATCCGGAGGTCATCCCCTTGGCGCAGGTGATGATGTCCGGCTGGACGCCGTATCGATTGACGGCGAACATCTCGCCAATGCGACCGAATGCCGTGATCGTTTCGTCTGCCACCAAAAGCACGTCGTACTCGTCACAAATCTCACGCACGCGGTCGAGGTATCCGGGAGGCGGAGTGAAACAGCCACCGGAGTTCTGCACCGGTTCGAGGAAGACTGCCGCGACGGTGTTGGCTCCTTCAAATTCAATCGCCTCCCGAATCCGCTCCGCGGCGTAGAGGCCGAAGGCTTTTTCGTCGTATCGGTACTCCTCGGGGGCGCGGTAAAAGTTGGTGTTGGGCACCTTCACTCCGGTGGGCACCAGCGGCTCAAAAAATTCCTTGGCGCCGGGTAGGCCGGTGATGGACAGGGCACCGTGGGGAGTGCCGTGATACGCAAGGGAACGGCTGATCACCTTGTGCTTGGTGGGCTTGCCGGTCAGTTTGAAAAACTGTTTCGCCAGTTTCCAGGCACTCTCCACGGCTTCGCCGCCACCCGATGTGAAAAAGACGCGGTTGAGGTCCCCGGGTGCTTCGTGCGCGAGGCGCTCGGCTAATTCGACAGCCCGCGGATGGGCGTAGGACCACACGGGGAAGAACGCCAACTCCTCGGCCTGTCGGGCCGCGGCTGCGGCCAAGTCCTTGCGGCCATGACCGACCTGGACGGTAAAAAGCCCGGAAAGTCCATCGATGTAGCGCCGCCCCTGATCGTCCCAAATGTAGGGGCCATCACCCTTCACGATGATCGGTACGTGTCCCTGACCGGTCTCGTAGGTGGAGTGTCGGGTGAAGTGCATCCAGAGGTGACGTTCGGCTGTAGATGCCATGCGGTCATCACCGGGTTCGGTGACGAACTGTGGGCTGATGGTCATCGAGTTCCCCAGGTGTAAATCTGCTTGCGCAACTGCAGATAGACGAATGTTTCAGTGCGTCGCACACCCGGGATGGGCCGGATGCGCCGATTCAAAATTTCGAGCAGGTGGTCATCATCCTCGGCCACGACCTCTGCCATGAGGTCGAAGCCACCCGCACAGATCACGAGGTAGTCAACCTCCGGGAGTGCCTCCACCTGTGATGCCACCGCCTCGAGATCACCCTCGACCGTGATGCCGATCATCGCCGCGCGAGGGAATCCCACCTGCAGTGGATTTGTGACGGCGACAACCTGCATCACGCCGGCATCGATGAGCCGTTGCACACGGTGGCGCACAGCGGCCTCGGACAGGCCAACCGCTCGGCCGATGGTGGCATACGGCATCCGTCCATCCCGCTGGAGCTGTTCGATAATGGCCTTGGATATGTCATCCAACGGGGCGACCGATCGGTCGCCGTCCTTGGCAAGGCGCAATCGAGGCACGGGGTCAGACTAGGCCGTACCTGCCCCGAATGGCAAGGGAATCCGTCGTGACGGGACGTTATTAGACCGGAATTCGTCACCGAAGGAGGGTTAGGCGACTGAGAATGGGTGCCAGCGCTACCGTGAGGCAGCCGGTCGACCAGCGTGGTCGGCCTCCGGACGCAAAGGATGCACTGTGAGCGAGAAGCGGGTGCTGAACAACATCATCGGGGGCGAGCGCGTGGCCGCCGTGAGCGGCCAGACGCAAGACCTCGTCAATCCGTCTACCGGGCAGGTGTTTGCTGAGGCGCCCGTGTCGGGACCGGAGGATGTGGATCGCGCCTACGCAGCCGCATCGGCAGCCTTCGTAGAGTGGCGAGACTCGACGCCCTCGGAGCGGCAGAAGGCGCTGCTCGCCATGGCGGATCTCTTCGAGGAACATGCGGAGGAGCTCGTCGCCATCGAGAGCGAGAACACAGGCAAGCCGATTGCGGTGACGATGTCGGAGGAAATTCCCCCGATGGTCGATCAGATCCGCTTCTTCGCGGGGGCTGCTCGCGTGCTGGAGGGTCGAGCTGCGGGTGAGTACATGAAGGGATTCACGTCCATCATCCGTCGTGAGCCGATCGGAGTCATCGGCCAGGTCACCCCGTGGAATTACCCCATGATGATGGCGGTCTGGAAGTACGCTCCGGCGATCGCTGCCGGCAACACGGTTGTCGTCAAGCCCTCCGACACGACTCCGGCATCGACCGTGCGCATGGCGGAACTCATTGCGGATGCTGGGATTTTGCCCCCGGGTGTCTTCAACGTGATCACGGGTGACCGTGACACGGGTCGATCCCTCGTGTCCCACCCGACGCCGCAGATGGTCGCCATCACCGGCTCGGTCCGGGCCGGCATGGAGGTGGCCGGAGAGGCCGCCCGTGATGTGAAGCGCGTCCACCTTGAGCTGGGTGGCAAGGCGCCGATCGTGATCTTCGATGATGCTGATGTCGAGGCTGCTGCTGAGTGGCTGGCCGTCGCCGGCTACTTCAATGCGGGACAGGACTGTACGGCGGCCACGCGGATGCTAGTTGCACCCGGCATCTACGACGACTTTGTCTCCGCTATTGCCGAGCAGGCCAGGGGTACGGCGACAACCTTTGAGGATGGCCCTGGCGGTGACGCGATGGTTCCCCCGGTTAATAACGCCGCGCAGTTGGACCGAGTCCTAGGTTTCCTCGACCGGGTGCCCAGCCACGCCCAGGTGGTGGCGGGTGGCAAGCGTCAAGGTGACCGCGGCTTTTACGTAGAGCCGACCGTGGTCTCTGATCTACTCCAGGACGACGAGATGATCCAGCAGGAGATCTTCGGCCCGGTCATCACCGTGCAAAGGTTCACCGACGAGGCCGAGGCCCTGGCCTGGGCCAACGGTGTGCGCTACGGCCTCGCGTCGTCGGTCTGGACGAAGGACTTCGGTCGGGCGATGCGCATGGCCAAGAACCTCGACTTCGGCTGCGTATGGATCAACACCCACATCCCGCTGGTGGCCGAGATGCCGCACGGCGGCTTCAAGCACTCCGGCTATGGCAAGGACCTGTCGATGTATGGGTTCGAGGACTACACCCGCATCAAGCACGTCATGGCCAGCCTCGACTGACCAGGCGCCCGGGCGGGCAAAAACCTGCCTGACTGGCGGCTGGTGGGTGCCCACCGGCGGGTGACTCGCCCACCAGCCGCCAGTCAGCTGTCCAAACCGTCAGCGGGTGCGCGGGAAGCCGAGATCGACCGACGACGTCGCGGGGTCGGGCCACCGTGAGGTGACGGTCTTCGTGCGCGTGTAGAAGTCCACACCGGCGGGACCGTACATGTTGGCGTCTCCGAAGAGGGAGGCCTTCCAACCGCCGAAACTGTAGTAGGCCACGGGGACGGGGATGGGAACGTTGATGCCCACCATGCCGACCTGGATGTCGAATTGGAATTGGCGAGCGGCACCTCCGTCGCGCGTGAAGATGGCCGTGCCGTTGCCGTATTGGTTGCTGTTGATGAGATCCACTGCCTCCTCGTAGGTATCAACGCGGACGACGGATAGCACGGGTCCGAAGATTTCCTCGTCGTACACCTTCATGCCCGGTTCGACATCATCGACGAGTGACACCCCGAGGAAGAATCCGTCCGGGGGGAGGTCAGCATCGCGGCCATCCACCACGATGCGCGCGCCTTCTCCAGCCGCACCTGCGAGGTACGAGGTGACCTTGTCGCGATGCTCCCGCGTGATGAGGGGGCCCATCTCGGCCTTGGGATCGGTGCCCGGACCGACGGTGACCTGCGGCATCCGCGCGGCAATCGCATCAACGAGTCGATCCCCGACCCCACCGACGGCAACGACCACGGCAATGGCCATGCAGCGCTCGCCCGCCGACCCGAATCCGGCGCTCACCGCCGCATCCGCAGCCATATCGATATCGGCATCCGGGAGGACGACCATGTGGTTCTTCGCCCCACCGAGTGCCTGCACGCGCTTGCCGTTGGCTGTCCCGGTGGAGTAGATGTACTTGGCGATGGGCGTGGAGCCAACGAAACTCACCGCCTGGATATCCGGGTGTTCGAGGATGCGATCCACGGCCACCTTGTCGCCGTGCACGACGTTAAAGACTCCGGGGGGAAGGCCGGCATCAGCCAACATCTGCGCCATGAGGAGAGCAACGGAGGGGTCTTTTTCACTCGGCTTGAGGATGAAGGTATTGCCCGTCGCGATGGCATTGGCGAACATCCACAGGGGCACCATGGCGGGGAAGTTGAACGGCGTGATCCCGGCGACGACGCCCAGAGGCTGACGCAGTGAGTAGACATCCACTCCGCTGGACACCTGTTCGCTGAAGGAGCCCTTGAGCATCTGGGGGATACCGCAGGCAAACTCCACGGTTTCCAGGCCCCGCGCCAACTCTCCCGCCGCATCCGATGGGACCTTGCCATGTTCCTGGGACACGAGCAGGGCGATCTCGTCGCGGCGGGAGTGCACGATGTGCCGGAAGGCAAAGAGGATTTCTGCCCGCTTGGACAGAGACGATGAACGCCATGTCCTGAACGCCTCCTTGGCCACCGCCACGGCTGCATCGACCTCGGTCTCGGAGGCCAGCGCGACGTCACCCTGCTGCTGCCCCGTGGCCGGATTGAAGACCGGGCCGCTGCGCCCTGAAGTCCCAGCAACCCGCTGCCCGTTGATCCAATGGTCGATGGTGTACACGTCGTACTCCGCTCTCGTGGTTGCGCTGGTGCGCGAGGGGATCGCTCCGAGGCCCCCGGATTTCCCAGGAGGCCAACACACTAGTGCGACCCCACTAGTGTGGGCAAAACAGTCCCGCGGTGCGGGCCGGCGGAAGGGCAGCTGTGGTCTCTGGTTTCGTCAATGGCAGGCCGGTGGACGATGCATCCGAGGGTTCCATCGACGTGGTCGACCCGTCGGATGGCTCCATCGTGGAGACCGTCGGACTCATGGGCGCCGCCGACGTGGGTGTCGCCGTGGAGGCCGCGACGGCCGCATTCCCGGGATGGGCAGCGACAACCCCCGCTGAGCGCGGAGGAGCTCTCCTCGCCCTCGCCCGGCGCCTCGAGGATCGAGCGGCCGAATACGCCCTCGTGGAGTCGCGTCAAACGGGCAAGACCCTGCGACTCGCCTCGGAGTTCGACGTCCCGGGAAGCATCGACAACGTGGTGTTTTTTGCGGGAGCCGCACGCCAACTCGAGGGCATCGCATCAGGGGAGTACGACTCCACCCACACCTCGGTCATCCGGAGAGAGCCCATCGGCGTTGTGGGGTCGATCGCCCCGTGGAACTACCCACTCCAGATGGCCATGTGGAAGGTCCTCCCCGCCATCGCCGCCGGCAACACGATTGTGCTGAAGCCAGCGGAAAGCACGCCGCTGACGTCGTTGATGCTGGCGGAGGATGCGGCCGCGGCGGGAATCCCGGATGGCGTCCTCAATGTGGTGGTGGGGCGCGGTCCCGAGGCGGGTGAAGCACTCGTGGGTCACCCGGGGGTGGGCATGGTCTCCTTCACCGGCTCGACGCCCGTGGGACGCAGGGTGATGAGCATCGCCTCGGGTCGGGCAGCGCGGGTGCATCTGGAGTTGGGGGGCAAGGCGCCCTTCATCGTGTACGACGATGCCGACCTGGATGCTGTCGTGCAGGGTGCCGTGGCCGGGGCGTTGATCAATGCGGGTCAAGATTGCACCGCTGCGACACGTGTCTACGTCCAGCGACGGGTATTCGACGAGGTCGTCGACGGAATTGCCGATGTCCTTTCCCGGATTCGCGTGGGTGACCCGCGTGATCTTGAGACCGACCTGGGACCCCTCGTGTCCTGGGCCCAGCGAGATCGTGTGGCGGGATTCGTAGATCGCGCCCGGGGCTACGGGGCGCGGATCGTCGTGGGTGGCACCATCCCGGGCGGGGACTTGGCTCGGGGGGCCTACTACGCACCCACTCTCGTGACGGGAGCCGACCAGGATTCGGAGATCGTCCAAGTCGAAATTTTTGGACCCGTCCTCGTCGCTCTGCCGTTCGATGACGATGCGGAGGCCATCGCCCTTGCCAACGACACGCCGTATGGGCTCGCCGCCTCGGTCTGGACCCGCGATGTCTATCGGGCGATGACCGCCCAGCGTGGGATCCGATCCGGTTGTGTCTGGGTCAACGACCACATCCCGATCGTGAGTGAGATGCCCCATGGCGGAATGAAGCAGTCGGGCTTCGGCAAGGACATGTCACGCTACTCTCTTGAGGAATACACGGTCGTCAAGCACGTCTCCTGGGATATATCTGGAATTGCACGCAAGGACTGGCACCGAACGATTTTTGCCGACCGGTCCACTGAGGAAGACTCATCCGTAGTTTAATGCTGGCAGTGAAGTGCAGGTAGATCGACAGATGCAGTGATAGGCACCACCGGTACCCCGTACGTCGTCCATAGACCACCGACCCAGGCACGAGGAGTAGTTATGACTAATCGCCCATTGTCGGCCGAGGCAGCAGCCATCGTTCGCATGTCCCGCTCGAGCCTGTCGCGTCGTCGCCTCCTCCAGGCTGCCGGGCTGACCGGTGTGGCCGTCACTGCGGCCGCGTGCGGCGCCGGAGGGGGCGCGAGCGACTCAACGAGTGGTGCCGCACCGTCTCCCACGCAGGCCCAGGACGTCTCCGACACGGAGAAGTTCGTCAACTGGGCGAACTGGCCGCTCTACATCGACGTCAACGACGAGACGGGTGAATACCCCACTCTGGCGGCGTTCACATCCGCGACCGGTATCGAAGTGAACTACACCGAGGATGTCAACGACAACAATGAGTTCTACGCCAAGGTGCGCGCTCAACTGGAGTCCGGGCAGTCCATTGATCGCGATATCGTAGTGCTCACCGACTGGATGGCGGCGCTGTGGATCAACAACGGCTTCGCTGCGCCGTTGGATCAGGCGCTCATCCCCAACGCGGCGAACCTCGCGTCCGCGTACCAGGGTGTCTCCTTCGACCCCAACCGCAACTACACGCTGCCCTGGTTCTCCGGATTCGGCGCCTTTGGCTGGAACAAGGCCCAGCTCCAAGACACCCTCGGCACGGACACCCTGACCTCCCTCGATCAGCTGTGGGACCCGGCCCTGAAGGGCCGCATCACGTTGCTGTCGGAGATGCGGGACACCATGGGAATCATCATCGCTTCCCTGGGCTACGACCCATCGAACTTCACCGATGACCAGTTCCAGGAGGGCATCGGAGTCCTTCAGGCGCAGATCGACAGCGGGCAGGTGCGCCAGGTCAGCGGCAACGACTACATCGCGGCTCTGGAGACTGGTGACGTCATTGCGGTCATCGGTTGGTCCGGTGACATGTTCCAGCTCGGTGATGACTTCGGCGTGGGGCTCCCCGACACCGGTGGCACCCTGTGGACCGACAACATGCTCATCCCGACGGTCGCCACCCACAAGAAAAATGCCGAGGCCGTGATGAACTACTACTACGACCCCGTCGTGGCAGCGGAGGTTGCCGCGTACGTGCAGTACATCTCCCCGGTGGCTGGTGCCAAGGAAGCCATGGAGTCAATTGATCCTTCACTCGTCTCGAATCAGTGGATCTTCCCCGACGAGGCAACGCTGTCAAACTCCTTCGTCTTCATGACCTTGACTCCGGAGCAGGATGTCGCCTACCAGCGGGAGTTCCAAAAGGCCATCGGCTTCTAGTCACCCGGGCGTAGGCTGCCGACGCGTTCGAAGGGAGAGTGCCCGTGACGGTCATCGGTGGCGTTCAGGATCTGCACATGGTGGATCTGTCCAAGACATTCGGTGACTTTGCTGCTGTCGATGACCTCACGTTGACGATCCCGGCGGGTTCGTTCTTTGCCCTGCTGGGGCCATCGGGATGCGGGAAGACCACCACGCTCAGGATGGTTGCCGGTCTGGAGGACCCCACCGGTGGACAGATTTTGCTCGGCGATACCGAGATCACCCATGAGAAGTCCTATAAGCGGCAGGTGAACACGGTCTTTCAGTCCTACGCGCTGTTCCCACACCTGGACATCTTCGAAAACGTTGCCTTCGGTCTACGCCGGAGGCGCGTTAAGGATATTGCGCCCAAGGTCACGCAGATGTTGGAGCTCGTCGAGCTTGGTCCGATGGCGCGCCGCAAGCCCGCTCAGTTGTCCGGTGGCCAGCAACAGCGCGTCGCCGTGGCGCGGGCGCTGATCAATGAGCCCGGTGTTCTCCTGCTCGATGAGCCGCTCGGGGCGCTGGACTTGAAGTTGCGTCGCCAGATGCAGGTCGAACTCAAACGCATCCAGACGGAGGTCGGCACCACCTTTGTTCACGTGACGCACGACCAAGAGGAGGCCATGACCATGGCCGACACCGTCGCCGTGATGAACAAGGGTCGCATCGAGCAGATGGGTGCCCCGATCGACATCTACGAGTTGCCGCGCACGGCATTTGTCGCCAATTTCCTGGGCCAGTCCAACCTGGTGCGTGCGCGCATCGGGGGACGCTCGGGTGACGACCTCATCGTCTCGGCTAACGGCGCATCCTTCACCGTGCCGGCAGATCGCTCGACGCGCCAGGACGGTGATCTCCTCCTCGGAGTGCGGCCCGAAAAGCTCGCGATTGCCGCAGCCGGGGCGGCCATCCCAGATCGGAGCAACCGCATAACGGGCACGATCACCGATGCATCCTTCAGCGGTGTGTCGACGCAGTACCTCGTCCGCACGTCCTGGGGTGAGGAGTGGACGGTGTTCGAGCAGAATCGTTCATCGGAGATCCTTCGCCCCGGAGATGACGTCGTTATGTACTGGGCTCCGGAGCACACCTTCGGGCTTGACGTGCCCGCGGGATCCTGAGATGCCGTCCCTGGCCCCCGCCTCGGGAGCGGTGCGTCCTCAACTCACCGGTGCCGCGGCTCAGCGGCGTCCGCGCACCGCCTACCTGCTCCTGCTCCCGGGTCTGGCCTGGCTGGGGATCTTCTTCGTTGTCCCGATTGTCTCCCTCTTTTTCACCAGTCTTCAGGCGCCGACGGAGCAGGCGGGCATCTATCAACCTGCGTTGCAGGTGTCCAACTATCTCGTCGCGCTCCAGGACTACTGGCCCCAATTCATTCGGTCCTTCATCTACTCGGGCATTGCCACGGTTCTCGCGCTGGTCATTGCCTACCCGCTCGCGTACTTCATCGCCTTCCGAGCTGGTCCATGGCGTGCTCTGCTTCTCGTGCTTGTCGTCGCGCCGTTCTTTGCCTCTTTCCTTTTGCGCACCTACGCGTGGCGCACCATTCTCGCGGATGAGGGCCTCATCACGAGTTTCTTCAATGCCCTCAATCTGCTGCCCCAGGGGCGCATCCTCAATACCCCGATTGCCGTGGTGCTCGGGCTGACGTACAACTTCCTGCCCTTCATGATCCTGCCCCTGTACGCCGCGCTGGAGCGCATCGATCCCCGCCTGATTGAGGCGGCAAGTGATCTGTATGCATCACCCTTCACGGGATTCCGCAAGGTGGTGTGGCCCCTGGGTCTGCCCGGTGTGGTCGCTGGAACGTTGCTCACCTTCATCCCGGCCTCGGGTGACTACATCAATGCAACCCTGCTCGGGGGACCCGGGGATCGCATGGTGGGCAACGCCATCCAGACCAACTTCCTGCAATTCCGCGACTATCCGATCGCCAGCGCACTGTCCTTCATCCTCATGGCGATCATCTTGACCGCGGTCTTCCTCTACGTGCGTCGCGCCGGGACGGAGGATCTGATCTGATGTCGTGGTTGCGCAAAAATCTCATACCGATCATCGGGATCCTCGTCCTTGTCTACCTGTTCATCCCGATTGCTGTGGTCGCGATCCTGAGTTTCAACAAGCCCGCTGGCAAATTCAATGTGGCGTGGAATGAGTTCTCCCTGGCCGGCTGGCAGAACATCTGCGGGGTCCCCGGTGTCTGCTCTTCCTTCCTGACCAGCATTCAGATTGGTTTCCTGTCCACGCTCGTCGGGACCCTGTTTGGGACCATGATTGCCTTTGGGCTCGTGCGATATCGCTTCCGAGGTCGCTCGACCACCAATCTGCTCATCTTCCTGCCGATGGCGACTCCCGAGGTCGTTCTCGGATCCAGCCTCCTCGCGCTCTTCCTCAACCTCGCCTTCCCGCTGGGCTTTTGGACCGTCACCATTGCCCACATCATGTTTGTCATCAGTTTTGTCGTCGTCACGGTCAAGGCCCGACTCCAGGGGATGGATCCGCGCCTCGAGGAGGCTGCGCGCGACCTCTACGCCGATCCGCGCTCGACGTTCCGATACGTGACCTTCCCCCTGGTCCTGCCGGGCATCCTGGGTGCGGCGCTCCTGGGCTTCAGCCTGTCTTTCGATGACTACATCATCAGTGCCTTTAACGCCGGGACCCTGGTCACGTTCCCGATTTACATCTGGGGTGCGGCTCAGCGGGGCATTCCCGTGCAGGTCAACGCCCTTGCCACGCTGGTGTTCCTGCTCACCCTGGCCCTGGTCTTGACGGTGCAGTTCGTCAACTCACGGCGACGTCGCAATCTGGAGCGCGCCGTCACCGGCTGAGCATCCATGCCATTTCCCGACGTTGTTTCCCCACAGGCCCGGCGCGCGCTGGCGGATGTTGAGTTCCAGCCGTATTGGTTGACCGATGCGCAACGTCCGGCAGCTCAATCGGCGCTCACCGCCGACATCGAGGCTGATCTCGTCATCGTGGGCGGCGGATTCAGTGGGCTGTGGACCGCCTACGAGGCGCGCCGCCGCTTCCCGGACTGGTCGGTCGTGCTCCTCGAGGGTGATCGCATCGCCGCGGGAGCAACGGGGCGCAATGGAGGTTTCGTCGCAGCCTCATTGACCCACGGTCTCGGCAATGGAATCGCTCGCTGGCCCAACGATATGCCCGAACTCACGCGGCAGGGGCAGGACAACCTCGACAGTATCGTCGCCACGATTGAAGATGAGCGGATCGACTGCGACCTGGTCCGATCGGGTGAGTTGGATGTGGCGGTGGAGACGTATCAGGTCGACGAACTCCGCCAAGCGGTCGCCGATGCTACCGCACTCGGACTGCCGTGGGAGTTCTTGAATCGCGATGAGGTCCGGTCCCGCGTGGACTCGCCGACCTATCACGCGGGGATGCTGGATCCATCCGGCGTCGTCATGGTGGACCCTGCGCGCCTCGCCTGGGGGCTTGCTGCCGCTGCCGAACGACAGGGTGCGGTGATCTATGAGGGCACCCGCGTCACCCGACTGGAGCGATCGGGCGCCGGCGTCAAGGTCACCACCGAACTGGGCAGTGTGCGTGCTGCCCGGGTGGCTCTGGCGACAAGTGCCTATCCACCCCTCCTTCACCGTCTTGGCCACTACGTCGTTCCGGTGTATGACTCGGTGCTCATGACGGAGCCCCTCAGTGAGGATCAGCGGGCAGCGATTGGATGGCGTGGACGCGAGGGCGTGGGGGATGCCGGCAATCAGTTCCACTACTACCGGATGACGCAGGATCAGCGCATTCTCTGGGGTGGCTACGACGCCTCGTACTACGGCGATTTCAACCCGATGCACGAGCGCCAAGGCGCGCCGTTTGCCCGCTTGGCCGAGCACTTCCGCTACACCTTCCCCCAGGTTGAGGAATTGCGCTTCACCCACGCGTGGGCCGGTGCCATCGACACCTGCTCCCGCTTCAGCGCCTTTTGGGGCACCGCATACGGGGGACGATTGACCTACAGCCTGGGCTTCACCGGGCTCGGTGTTGGCGCCAGTCGGTTTGGTGCTCAGGTGATGCTAGATCTGCTGTCGGGTGAGGAAACAGAGCGCACGGCGCTCACGATGGTGCAGACCAAACCGATTCCCTTCCCTCCGGCCCCCCTGCGCGGTATCGGCATCGGCATCACTCGGCGGGCGATCGATCGTGCTGATCGCAACGAGGGTCGACGAGGACCGTGGCTTCGCCTTCTCGACCGCGTCGGGCTCGGCTTCGATAGTTGATCCACCCGGTCGGGGGACCCTCTAGGCTGAGGGTATGGCTCGCTATGGCGGACAATTCGGCCCGGACTTCACCTTCCTCGGAGTTCCTCGCTGCGATCTCGACGACCCGGCGAGCTATGCCGATGCTGACGTGGTGATCCTGGGGGCACCCTTTGACGGCGGTACGTCGTACCGCAGCGGTGCGCGTTTTGGCCCACAGGCGATCCGGATGGCGTGCTACCTCGGTCACGATGGTTCACGTCCCTCGCTCGCGCTGCGCACAGATGGACTCACCGATCTGCGCGTCGTCGACGGCGGCGACGTTGAGATGTACAGCGGTGATGCTGCCCGGTCCTGTGCCGATCTTGAGGTCGTCGTCCAGCGCGTGGCGGAGACGGGTGCCATCCCGCTCATCCTGGGTGGTGATCACACGGTCACCTGGCCGGATGTCACAGGGGTTGCTCGAGCGCGTGGCTGGGGTCGCGTATCCGTGCTGCACTTTGACGCCCACGCTGACACCGGAGACATTGAGTTCGGGTCACTGATTGGGCATGGTCAGCCGATGCGTCGGTTGATTGAGTCCGGGGCGGCTCGCGGCGATCGATTCCTGCAGATTGGCCTACGAGGCTACTGGCCGCCGCCCGAAACGCTGGAGTGGATGGCCGAGCAGCGCATGAGGTCCTATGAAATGACCGAGATCGTTGAACGCGGCCTGGACGACTGCCTCACCGAGGCATTCGTCATTGCCCAGGATGAGTGCGACGGGGTCTTTCTCTCGGTTGATATCGATGTCGCCGATCCGGGACATGCCCCGGGGACCGGCACCCCTGAGCCCGGCGGACTGTCGTCGCGGCAATTGCTTGATGCCGTGCGCAGGATCTGTCTGGACCTCCCGGTGGTGGGCATGGACGTGGTGGAGGTGTCCCCGCCCTATGACCATGCCGATATCACCGCCATGCTGGCCAATCGCGTCGTGTTGGAAGCCCTGTCCGCCATGGCGCGCCGCCGTCAGGACGCCGCCGAGCGCACCCGGTGGGATCCCCGACAGCCCCTGCTCGACGGTCGGGGTGTCGACGGTGGGTCGGCGCTCTCATGACCGGCATGCGCGTCCTGGCCATCGGTTCCGGGGGAGTCGGCACGTCGGCTGCCCTGATCGCCGCACGTCGGGACTTTTATGAGTCCTGGGTGTGCGCTGACTACGACGTCGCACGGGCTCGAGGTCTTGCTGAGCGCGTCAATGATCGGCGTTTCACGGGTATCGCCCTTGATGCGTCCGACGAGTCGGCCGTGGTGGAGGCATGTCGGGCTCACGGCATCACACATGTGCTCAACGTCGTCGACCCGCGCTTCAACATGCCCATCTTCAATGGGGCCTTTGCCGCGGGCGCTCACTACCTCGACACGGCGATGAGCCTGTCGCGACCCCATCCGGAGCGGCCCCACGAAGAGGCCTTCATCAAGTTGGGCGATGAGCAGTTCGACAGGTCCGATGCCTGGGCCGAGCGCGGGCTGCTCGCTCTCTGCGGGATCGGCGTTGAGCCGGGCCTCGCTGATGTTTTTGCCCGCTATGCCGCCGATCACCTCTTTGCGAGGATCGATGAGGTCGGTGTGCGGGACGGGGCCAATCTGCTCGTCGCGGGTTATGACTTCGCGCCGAGTTTCTCGATCTGGACGACGATCGAGGAATGTCTGAATCCGCCGGTGATCTGGGAGCGCGAGCGGGGTTGGTTCACGACGGCACCCTTTTCTGAACCGGAGGTTTTTGACTTCCCGGAGGGAATCGGCCCGGTCGAGTGCGTCAATGTCGAGCACGAAGAGGTGCTCCTCATCCCGCGCTGGATCGACTGTCAGCGTGTGACGTTCAAGTATGGAATCGGTGATGAGTTCATCGAGGTACTCAAGACGCTGCACAAGCTCGGGTTGGACCGCACCGACCCCGTCGATGTCCGCGGTGGTCGGGTGAGTCCACGCGATGTCGTCGCCGCCTGCCTGCCCGATCCGGCGGGGCTCGGCGACCTGATGTCGGGCAAGACGTGCGCGGGGACCTGGGTGACGGGCACGGGGAAGCCCGACAGGGGCGGCTCTGCCGGCCCGCCGGGCACAGGGAAGCCCGACAGGGGCGGCTCTGCCGGCCCGCCGGGCTCAGATGGCCAGCCTCGCGAGGTCTACCTTTACCACGTGGCCGACAACGAATGGACGATGCGTGAGTACGGCACGCAAGCGGTCACCTGGCAAACCGCGATGAATCCGGTCATCGCGCTTGACCTGCTCGCATCCGGTGCCTGGTCGGGTGTCGGCGTCCTCGGCCCCGAGGCCTTCGATGCCGTCCCCTACCTCGATCTCATGGTGGAGGGTTACGGCCAGTCCTGGGGGCTGCGCGAGTCTGCCTAGACGTCCGTCAGGACGCTGACTCGGCCTTCGCCGACCGCAGTCTGGAGAGCGGCGTAGTCGTTTTCGTTTTGGTCGGCGTACGCGCGGGCGAAGTCCTTCATAGCCTCATCAAAGGAGGTGCCGTCGCCGACATAGGACGCGATGGCCATCCGGTCACCTGACCGGGCATGCCCCTTAGCGAGCGTGGCGCCGCAGAGTTTGCCGTAGCTAGCCAGGGCGGCAAGGTCAAGGGCATCGACGTCGACGGACACCTTCCAATCGCGGAGTTGGCGCAGGTAGTAGTCGACGTTCAGCAGCCGGGTCCACCCGAGGAAGATGTCACTCGCGCTCTGCAGCAGTCGCTGGCCCTGCACAACGCGCTCACCCTGCTGGGCGTAGGCACTCGGCGCCGTGAAGCCCTCGAGCACGGACGCCTGGGCCTCCTTGAGTTGGAGTATGAGCAGGTCCGAAGCATCACGGCCCTGCATGAGGAGCACCCAGGCTCGCGTGCCAACGCTACCGACGCCGACGACCTTGCGCGCTAGGTCGACATAGGTGTACTCCGAGAGCAGGTGACGGCGATCCGGCTGCAGGCTGTCGACGTACTGCTGCCATGCCGCCGGCACCGCATCAATGGCTGGTCCGACATCGACATTCGTCTCGGCGATGAGGGTCGCGGCGCGCACGATGACCGGCGGATCGTCAATGAATCGACGCACTCCGTCGATGACCGTGGTGAGCTTGCCAGCCGCCTGCAGTGAGTTGCGGGTGCGGGCCTTGGCCAGTCCCCGACCCGTCCGCTTTTGGCCGGCCTTGTCCATGCGCGACCGCAGGTCCTGCATGACCGCGTCGATGTCGATGGAGGCGTACCAGACATCGAGATTGCCCTGGCTGGACAGCTCCTGCATTGCTTCGCGATAGCCCTCGCTGGTGGCTCGCAGGAGTTGATTGCGCTCCTTCTTGGTGAAGCCGCGGTAGCGCCCGGCGACTTCCATGCTGGTGACGAGACGCTTGACGTCCCACTCGAAGGGGCCCGGGTGTGTCTCGTCGAAGTCGTTGATGTCAAAGACGAGTCGCCGCTCAGGGCTTGCGAAGGCACCAAAGTTGGACAGATGGGCATCACCGCACAAGTGCACCTGCAGTGGGGAGCGAGAGCCGCTCGCGAGATCGCTCGCCATGAGAAGCGCGGCACCGCGATAAAAAGTGAAGGGTGAGGCAAGCATGCGGCCGAAGCGCAGTGGCACCAGGTCGGGTAGTCGGGAGGCGGACTGACTCTCGAGCAATGCCACCGGATCGGGACGGTCGGGAGCGGGTGTGTATGTCCCAAGATCGGAGATGGATGTGTCTGTGGGGACGACCCCGCCGGGCAGTGCCACGTGGTTCGATGCCTTAGCCGTTGAAGCCTGCGGCAACAATGTCCAGGCCCTGCCGCAGGAGATCGTCGGGGATGCTCAGCGGTGGGAGGAAGCGCAGGACGTTGCCGTAGGTGCCCGCGGTGAGGGTGACGACGCCCTGGGCGTGTGCCGCCTTAGCGACGCGGCCCGTCAACTCCGGGTCGGGAGTCACTGTGCCGGGCATGACGAGTTCGATCGCCATCATGGCGCCCCGCCCACGGATGTCCCCCACCGCCGGTTGTGCGGACGCGAGCGACTCAAGTCGCTCGCGCAGGATCGTCTCGACCTCTCGG
>ERZ888423.610-NODE-610-length-35968-cov-14.561329_pt1 | contig 35968 bp, 38 predicted proteins | sample MGYA00520523_ERZ888423 | MGnify/ENA primary metagenome ERZ888423 (study PRJEB32303, sample SAMEA104408611) | aquatic metagenome | biome: Brackish water; feature: Pelagic; material: water | place: Baltic Sea | collected 2014-06-08T10:24:00 | depth 30,27 m ... | reverse complement strand
GCGCGACGAAAATGATCAAGATTAGTGCGGTAAAAGTGGCACGAAATTGTGAAATCCGAACTGGATCTCCAACTTCCTCGAGGATCACCTTTGCCACGGTTCCGTTAAGAGCCCAGCAAGCAGATGCAACTAGGTAGAGGGAGTAGCCCAGTTTGGCATTTTTCTCATGAACTTTTTTGTGCTTAGACATTTACCAATAAACCTGTGCTTATGACTTTCTATTGGATGCCGGGAAAAGCCACATCATAGAAACCTTGCGAATGCTAACTAAAATCTAGCAGTACCCACCGTCCAAATAGGTGCCAGCCTAGGTGCGTAACCCAGACTTATCAGTGTTGGTGACGTTCCACTGAAACAATTCGCCGCAAATTAGTAGCGTCCCGATGGTAGACCACCATGGTTCCTGGTGTGAACGCAGGATCAAAAGTTTTTTTGGTTTCATTTTCAACCGTGAAGATTGAACTAAGTGCTTCCATCACGGCAGGTAAAACTGGGCGGTGTGTGCATAACACCAGGGCACGAGGAATTTCTGCAAGTTCCTTAACTCGAGCAATTGCACGTTCTGGATGATCTTTATGCCGCTCTTCACTTACAGTTTTTTCCAAGACCACGGGCAAGCTTCTACCAGTTGCGTATGGGCCAACCGTGTCTCGACACCTTCGAGAATCAGAAGAGTGAAGTTCGGCTACACCGAATGCGGCTAACGCGCCAACAAGTGAGTTAGCTTGCATTCTTCCAACTGCCGTAAGCGGCCTACTCGTATCAGTCTCGGACAAGGCGTCACTGCTCAGCAACCAATCACCTCGTTTCACCGATTGAGTGTGGCGCAAAATTATGAACGGAATAGTTGGAATTGAATTTGCAGCCGCAGCTAACACCTCTTGGTCATGCTTATAAGTAAGTTTTGCTTTTGCTTGCTCAAATGAAAGCCAGGCGATTTCGTCAACCTCGTCATTGGGCACAAATTCACCAGCGAGTTTTTGGGCAACCCAATAATGTGAATCTTTTCGTAGGCCATCCACTTCGTAAGTTTGGGTCGGTAGCGGCACACCTAGCGATACCGCAAATCCAGTTTCCTCACGAACTTCTCGCACGGCTGCTGTTAGTAAATGTTCACCTGGATCAACTTTTCCTTTAGGAAATGTCCAATCACCTCGGTACTTACGAAAGATCAGCAAAAACTCGATCTCTTTCTTACCAGCCCTAGTAACGACTGCTCCAGCGGCAACAATTCGGTCAGTGGCTGCCAAAGAGTCCAACCTTGTTTAAAATTGTGTCGATTCGTCTCGGTGTAGGCACATCTGCAGCCGATCTTGCTACTGGATGACGGTTAATTAACAATTCTTGATAGTCGATAAGTGGTTCGCCATTTTCATCAAGATGATGTCGCGTCCAGTTGCCGGATGGTTGCAAATGCCAGGAGGCAGTGTTGTCTGACATTGCAAGATCAATGGTTTCCGCAATGCTTTCTGCCGCACTTGGATTTATTTGAACCAGCGCCTCAACGCGTCTATCTAAATTTCGATGCATTAAGTCTGGAGAGCCCATCCAAGTTTCGCGCTCTCCATTGTTTGCAAAATCATAAACGCGACTATGTTCCAAGAATCGACCAAGGACGCTGCGAACCCGTATTTTTTCAGAGTACCCAACAACTCCAGGTCGGAGCGCGCAAATTCCTCGAACCAAAATATCGACATTTACCCCAGCTTGAGAAGCTCGATACAACGCATCAATTATGGTTTCATCCACTATGGCATTGCATTTAAATCGAATATAACCCTGGTTACCATTTTGAACATGTTCGATTTCTCGCTCAATGCGCTCAACTAGACCTGCCCTTAAACCCTTTGGCGCAACTATCAGGCGATTGTAATTACCTTGAACGCCATAGCCACTTAAATGATTAAATAAACTCGCAACATCTTCACCAATCTTTGGATCAGTAGTTAGTAAACCGTAATCTTCGTAATGGCGAGCGGTTTTTGGATTATAGTTTCCAGTTCCTATGTGAACGTATCGATTAAGTTTTCCATTATCGTTTCGAACCACTAAACAAAGTTTTGCATGTGTCTTGAGTCCAACGATTCCATAAACAACATGAACACCTGCCTCTTCAAGCTTGCGAGACCAGTCGATGTTATTTTGCTCATCAAAGCGAGCTTTAATTTCGACGACTGCTAAAACTTGCTTCCCCATCTGTGCCGCATTAATAAGGGCATCAACAATTGGAGAGTCGCCTGAAGTTCGGTAGAGCGTTTGTTTAATAGCCAAAACATTTGGATCATTTGATGCTTGCTCGAGAAAAAGCTGCATGCTAGTTGAAAATGAGTCATATGGGTGATGCAACAGAACTTCATGATGACGCATCACATCTAGGACATCTGGCGCTGTTGCACTTTCCACTTCTGCTAAGGCAACACTTGTTCTAGCAACAAATACTGGTGCCTTCAAGTCATCGCGTGGTAGTTGCATGAATTCCGTAAGTGATTCATGGTCAAGGGGACCACTTAACCGAAAAACTTCATTGCGCTCCACGCCTAGTTCGCCCACGATCAAATCTAAGACGTGAGCATCAATTGAGTTTTCAACTTCAAGCCGAACTGCAGGTCCAAATCTGCGCCGCATAAGCTCGCGCTCAAGTGCCTGTAGCAAATTTTCAGCATCATCTTCTTCGACATCAAGTTCTTCATTTCGAGTGATTCGGAATGCGTGATATTGAAGTACCTGCATGCCAGGAAATAACTTGTCTAAGTGACCAGCAATGACATCTTCAAGTGGCACGAAACGTTGCCCTGACACTTCAATGAATCTTGGTAGTGATGGCGGTACCTTAACGCGCGCAAAAAGTTCATTGCCACCAATAGGATTTTTGACCGTCACTGCCAAATTCATTGATAACCCAGATATATACGGAAATGGGTGCGATGGATCAACTGCAAGTGGAGTTAGTACTGGAAACACTTGCTGATCAAATAATTCAGACATTGCCTGACGTTCATCAACTGTTAATTCATCCCAGCGCAAAATTTCAATACCGCTTGCAACGAGCGAAGGTAAAATTGAGTCGTTAAATATCTCGGAGGCTTGTTTCATAGCGGCATAACTCTGCGCCAAAACTGCATTATGAACTTCATTTGGAAGCATGCCAGAAATTGTTTTCTTAGCAATTCCGGTGGCCAGTCGGCGTTTGAGTCCCGCTACCCGAACCATGAAGAACTCATCAAGATTGCTGGCAAAAATTGATAGGTACTTCACCCGTTCTAGTAGTTCCATATTTTCGTCTTGGGCAAGTTCTAAGACTCGATTGTTGAAGGCAAGCCAAGATAGTTCTCGATCGAGAAACCGATCGGCAGGCAATTTGATTGCGCCACTTGGCTGCAGGGAAGTCTCACTCATAGCCTCTCCAGAATGACATATTTAGGTGAACAACACCTAAAGTCAAGATTACAAAAGATGAACTATGCGCTAGAAAGTGCGATGATTTAGCGGTGTCTAGGCAAATAGTGATTATGGGATCTGGTGAAACCAGTCCAACAATGGTCACTCCGCATCAACAAATATTGGCTGGCTTGGGCAAGTTAGATCAGCTAAAGCTGAGCATCGTTGATACCCCATTTGGTTTTCAAGAAAATGCGGACGACTTGACGCAGAAGCTAATCGATTTCTTTGCCCAATCAGTCGGTGCTCACTCGCAAGTTGTGTCACTTCGAAACACCATGGTTAAAGGCGCCGAACTTGGCGAGGCAGTTAATGCGATTCGAGAATCCAATTGGATTTTTGCCGGTCCAGGTAGTCCGTCATATGCGTTAAAAGTTTGGCAAGAACTTGGAGTGAGTCCGCACTTTGATGAAGTTTTAGCAGATGGCGTGATAGTTCTAGCATCTGCAGCAGCATTGACTGCTGGCTCGCATACGATTCCGGTTTATGAAATGTATAAAGTCGGCGAGGATCCACACTGGCTGCCTGGTTTAAATTTGATTGAGCGCCATACCGGAATGCCCGCGTCAATCATTCCGCATTTCGATAACGCAGACGGTGCCAATCACGATACGCGATTCTGTTATGTAGGTGAAGCGCGACTTCGCACTCTTGAATCGTTACTGCCGCCAGAGGTTTTCATTATTGGGGTAGATGAACACACTGGTATTCGTTTTGATTTAGATGATCGTGTTGCATATGTATTTGGACGAGGAAGTATGACAATTCGTCATCACGGTGAATCCTGGACGGTCGCAGCCGGCGAATCAGCAACATTCGAAGAAATTATTTCTCACACTGGAAGCACGATTGTCCTTGGTGAACCAGCACCTCTATTCAAAGTGGATCCACATAAAGTCGAAGAATTGCTTGACGCTGGAAACGTCACCGCTGCCGTTGATGCGTTACTCAATTTAGATGAGCTGGATCGAGATATGGAAACTCGCGCTGCGGTCCATTCCCTCGTAACACGGTTAGGGCATATTGCGGCCAGTACGAAAGTCGACATCATGTCAGTCGTTGGCCCTTACATTGAAGCGTTATTGCAAGCTCGCCAAGCGGCGCGCACAGGTGGCCGTTGGGATGACGCAGACGCGATTCGCGATCGCTTAACGGAATTGAAAGTCACCATCAAAGATTCCCAAGATGGATCAAGTTGGGACATCGAGTCCAAATGACGCCAGGTCCAATTGCATTAGTTGGCTCGGGAGAATATTTACCAATAATGCAAGAAGTAGAAGCAAGTTTGATTGCTGGCCGCAATCCGATTTATGTTCAGATTCCAACGGCTGCAGCTCCAGAAGGTGAACGCTCGTTATCGCGCTGGATTGAGTTGGGCAAAGCCCAAGCTAATCGCATCGGAGTCACTGCCGTATCGGTTGTCGCGCATGACCGTAATGATGCCCAAGATCCACGGATTGCGGAATTAGTTCGTGGCGCTGGCTTGATTTATCTTTCAGGCGGCAATCCATCGTTTTTGGCAAACACTCTGCGCGATACCTTACTTTGGAAAGAGATTGAAACGACTTGGCGAAATGGCGCCGCGCTTGCTGGTTGTAGTGCAGGTGCGATGGCGCTAGCTGATCACATACCTGCATTACGCTTGCCAACACACTCTGCAACTCATGGTGTTGGACTGCTGCCACATCTTCGAGTGCTGCCGCACTTCGACCAAATGTTTGCCCGCTTACCTGACTTCTTGACTCGCTTCATGAAAGTTCCTGATGGCGTGAGTATCGTGGGAATAGATGAAGAAACTGCAATTATCGGTGGACCATTTGAATGGGAAGTTAAAGGACGTCAGTCCGCTTGGCTATTTGTTGACGGCCATCGAAAAGAATTTAAGCCAGGAGAGACTCTAATTACGCCGGGGATTTTCTAAACATAACGTCGGTGTCCCAATGAGCAAACCCAAGTGATTCATAAAGTGAGATTGCTGCTTGGTTATTTGCATCAACGTAGAGCATCGCAGCTGGTAAACCTTTCCCGCGAAGGTATTCAAGCCCTTTAATGCTGAGCAATTTTGCTAATCCGGTGCCTCGTTGATCGGGGGCGATTCCGAGTACGTAAATCTCACCCATTTCAGAATGCCCATGACCACCAGGGCCGCCGTGAATTTTGGTCCAGTGATAACCAATCATTGTTTCGGTGGCAGTGCCACTTGCTGTAGCAGCAATCAAGAAGCCAGCTGGATCAAACCAACTCTCCGACATCCGAACTTTCAAGTCCGCAAGCGACATGCGTCCTTGCTCGGGGTGATCTGTGAATACTTTGGAATTTAGCGCGAGCCAAGCAGATTCATCCTTACCAACTTGAAATGGACGAATTGTTAAATTTGGATTCTCAATTGATTTAGGTAACGGCGCGAATAGTGAGCGACGCATTTGCCAAAGTTCTCGAGTTTTTGCAAATCCAAGTGTTGCCGCAAGCGAGTAAGCACTGGCCAATTCGCCGTGTGCCCAAAGCCGCATCCTGGAATCGTTGGATTTTGAGATTGCAAATTCAATTAACCCTCGGCCAATACCTTGATTTCGGAAATCAGGGTGGACCACTACTTCAACAACAGGTCCCGCAACTATATCGGTTTGATCTAAGTGCAGATATCCTAAGATTTTCCCTGCAGCGTCATTCGCAATTAAGTGCTCAGCTGCCTCATCACCGCCGTGATTTAAGTGAATCAAAACATGCTCGGAAAGTGGCGCCATTTCATCCACTGCAGCAGCAGCGAATGCGAGTTGAGTGATTTCTTGCGTTTGCTCGGGTGTTAAGTGGGCTAGCGCAGAGATCGTGATAGACATAAATTAAACAAGAACTTCGAAGGATTCGCTAGCAGCTGCTGGCGCAGTCACATATCGATAACCAACATTTCGTACAGTGCCAATTAAGTTTTCATTTTCTGGGCCGAGCTTTGCGCGCAGTCGCCGCACATGTACGTCCACAGTGCGAGTTCCACCAAAATAGTCATATCCCCAGACTTCTCGAAGTAGTTGATCGCGAGAAAATACCCGACCTGGATGTTGCGCAAGAAACTTAAGCAGCTCAAATTCTTTAAATGTTAGATCCAAAGTGCGACCACGCAACTTTGCAGAGTAGGTAGCTTCGTTTATTAATAGTTCGCCAGCTTTAATTTCGCCCGATAGTTCAAAATTTTGCGTAGTTGCAGCTTTCGTAGTTGCTAGCCTGATTCGAACTTCGATTTCTGCTGGGCTGGCGTCAACTAGTAGTACATCAGTAAGACCCCACTCTCGGTTTACCGCCGCAAGCCCACCTTCAGTAGTTATCAAGATAACGGGTGAAGTATTTCCGGTAGTTTCCATGAGCCGGCACAGACTTCGTACTGCAGGTAAATCAGTGCGACCATCAATTAAAATCAAATCCACTTCAGGTGCCATAAGTAGGGCAGTTGGCTCTGGCGACATCACTTTAATGTGGTGGCTAAGCAACTCGAGTCCAGGTAATACCGAGCTGGACGGGGTTAATGCGCGGGTCAACAGCAGCACTTGTGCCACAAGACCACCTGCTTTGCCGAATAATCTTTAAAATACTTTTCTAAGTCTAGGGCAGGTCAGCCAAGGCAAATCTTTGGTAGTCAAAAAATACCCTTAGATCAGGCTAATTGTGCCACTGCATGTGCTACTTCGGATTTCTTTGGTACGCCAACTGCTCGGAAATGGACTGTGCCCTCATTATCGATTATCAGGGTTGTTGGGGTTCGGTTGATGCCATAAGTTTTAACAAGATCTAGGTGCTCAACTACATCAAGTTCGATGTGACAAATATCTGGAAAGCTATTTGTAACCTCATCCAGAATCTTGGTGGTCACTCGACAGGGCTGACAAAAATGCGATGAGAACTGCAAGAACGTGACCCGCGGAGCATGGTCGTGGTGTAGGTGCAAGTGCTCAGCTAAACCTTGTTTTGGTAGCACAATTTCCTCGCGAAGTTTCCCATCGCTTAGTTTTCGATAAATTCCAAAGGCGCCAGAGAGCAGCAGTACGGCCAGAAGAACATAGGCACCTGCTGTCATAATTACTCCTAATTAGTTGGTAACCACGAACATAGATTAAATTTCAAATATCGCCAACTCAGCAAAAACTAAGTGCCCCTCATGCAAAGGCTTTGCAGTAGGCAAATTTCATTTTTTGCATTCGGCGAATTCCGATTAAAGTTAGTGACGTGTCCGGCAATGAGGTTTTAACCAAAAGGCGAGTAGTCGATTATGGCCGCCTTAACTCTGCCATGTGTTGTTGCTATTAATTCTGCAGTCGATTTATATCAGGCTGCATTTACCCAGCCGAGTCGAAACCTAAGGAATTTTTTATGAGTAAACAAATTGATCCACGTGGCCCACGTTTTGGAGCAGCAATAACTACCGTCGTGTTAGCAACCATTTTGTTAACTATTCCAACTACATTCGCAGTTGTGTTACTGGCAATTCAAGCCGGCGTCTTTGGTCTTGGCGCGTTTGTTGGCTTGCAGGCACAGCCGTATGGAATTATCTACCGAAAGTTTGTACTTGCCAGAATTGGAAAACCAACTGAACTCGAAGCAGTGGAACCACCGCAGTTTGCGCAGCTCGTAGGGTTTGTATTCGCAATAACTGGATTAGTTGCGCTATTTTCTGGGGCTGATTTAATAGGAACTATTGCTGTTGGATTTGCACTAGCTGCAGCATTTTTAAATGCTGCATTTAACTTTTGCCTAGGTTGCGAGATGTACCTAATTGGCAAACGAATTTTTTCATAATTAACATCAAACAGGAGATCTAAATGACTAATAATTCACTAGTAGATGCAACCTGGGCTTTGGCTCACCTTGATGATGCGAAAGTTGTATTTATTGAGGTAGATGAAGACATCCAAGCTTACGCTGCAAACCATATCAAAAATGCGATTGCTCTTAACTGGCAGAGTGATCTGCAAGATGCAGTTCGCCGGGATTTCGTAAATAAGGAACAGTTCTCAGCACTACTCAGCGCTAAGGGCGTTTCCAATGATGACACGGTAATTCTTTATGGCGGAAACAATAACTGGTTTGCCGCTTATGCCTTCTGGTACTTCAAGCTTTATGGCCATGGTGATGTTCGCTTACTAGATGGTGGTCGAAAAAAGTGGGAACTAGATGGTCGCGAACTTGTTAGTGAAGTTCCAACTCGCGCTGCAACAAAGTATGTTGCCAAAGAACAAGATCTTTCGATTCGGTCCTTCCGTGATGACGTGTTGAACGCCATTGGAACTAAAAATCTTGTGGATGTTCGCAGCCCTGATGAATATGCAGGTCGGTTACTTGCGCCCGCACATCTGCCTCAGGAAGCAGCGCGCATTGGTGGACATATCCCAACCGCTGCAAACATTCCTTGGAGTAAGGCAGCCAACGATGATGGATCATTTAAGTCAATTGCGGAATTGAAAGCACTTTATGAAGGCGCAGGCGTTGACTTGAATAAAGAGACGATTGCGTACTGCCGAATCGGTGAGCGTTCCGCACATTCTTGGTTCGTTCTACATGAGTTGTTAGGCGTTAAGAATGTAAGCAACTATGACGGATCTTGGACTGAATACGGTTCGTTAGTGGGAGTTCCAGTCGCCGTTGGCGATGAACCTGGTGCGGCATGAGTGGTTGTGGCGCGGTAGTTGGTGGCGTCTCGCTAGATAATGTCGATGTCAAAACCCAATCCGTCATACAAGGGGTTGTAAGCCAAAATGATGCTCCAGCAAGTGTCGGCTATGTTCGACTCTTAGATAAAAACGATGAATTTGTCGCTGAGGTTCCAGTGTCAAAGCAAGGCGAGTTTAGATTCTTTGCCGCCCCGGGTAACTGGACGGTAGTGACGTTGATTCCGGGGGCAACGAATCGCACCCCAGTTAGCGCAGCACTTGGCAAAATTGTAGATCTGGAAATAGTCATAAGTTAAAAATCGGCCGTTGCATCGGTTAAAAGTCTTAGCTTCCCTCTGGAATCAAGTTCTGGTAATCAACCTTGATGCAACGATCCATGACAACGCTCATGCCAGCGTCTTTCGCCATTTCGGCTACTGCTTGATTTTCGATCCCAAGCTGCATCCACCAAGTCTTGCCAGTTGCTTGGGAGGAAATTGCCGAAAATTCTTTTTCAAAAACGGCGGGCATATCTTCACCTTTGCGAAAGACATCAATAATGTCTGGCACAAATGGAAGATTGGCGAGTGATTTGTAAACTTTTTGTCCCAAAATATTTTCTGTCGCAGCAGGATTAATTAAGAAAACCTCAAAGTGTGTTTGTTCAATTAAGTAGGCCGCAACTTGATGACTGGCTCGATCTGACTTACTTGAAACTCCGATGACCGCAACCGTTTTGGCAGTAGTCAAGATTCTGCGTAATTCGATTTCGTCCATGTCTTCGCCCTCCCGGCTATGTCATTCATTTAGCAAAATAACTACTTACGACAATAGCGCGACGAGATTGCTTGCCAGATAGACTCATCGATATGGCACAGACGTTTTACACTGGACTACTTGTTGCCTGCTCGTTTTTCGTTACTGGTTATGCAAGTTACATGGTTTACAAATTATTTAAAGGTCAAGCATGACGGTCAAGTTGCATCCTGACTTAGCCCCACTTTCGTGGCTAGTCGGTACTTGGGTTGGTGTTGGTGTTGTTGGTTACCCAAGCATGGAGTCTGACATTCAAGTTGGTCAGGAACTTAGTATTCATTCAGATGGTCGCCCATTCTTAATTCACTGGTCACGCACTTGGGAACTGGATGATCAAGGTGAGCGCGTGCGTCCCTTGGCACTGGAAAGTGGATTCTGGCGTCCCCGACCCGATAATGAAGTCGAATTACTGCTTGCGCACCCAACGGGGTTTTTGGAATCTTGGTTTGGCAAAGTTACTATCACTGGTTTAGAAAATGCCGCGATAACCGGCGCTCGGGTTGAGTTAAAGACTGACGCCATACTTCGAACTGCTTCCGCGAAAGTAGTTGATTCGGGCGAACGCATTTATGGATTGGTAGATGGAAACATCGGCTGGGTATACGACATGGCCGCTGAAGGTCACACTATGAAATCACATGCCTCGTTCCATCTCACAAAGGCGATGTCCCCATGAACCATGGTTGGGATGACGTATTACGAGATCAAGGATATCGAATCACGCCACAGCGCCAATTAGTTCTCGAAGCGGTAAACACTTTGGGTCACGCAACACCCGAAGAATTGTTGGCGGAAGTCCAAAAAACAGCAGCTGCCGTGAATCTATCTACTATTTATCGAACTCTTGAAGTCTTGGAACAAGTCGGACTCGTGACACATGCTCACGTAGGTCATGGCGCGCCAACGTATCACTCAGTTGATAAAGACGCGCACATTCACTTAGTTTGCGACACTTGCCAAGCAGTTTCATCGATCCCAGCCGAAGCCGCTGAGCTATTTGTACAAATGCTTCGAGAGACTGTTGGTTTTGAAACTGATGTGGCCCACGTGTCAGTTCACGGACAATGCGCCAGCTGTATGGATCGCCAAAAATTGCTTTAGTAAGCGGTGAATTTCGACAAATCATTTTGGTAGGCATTTTAAAGTAACTGCGAGAGAATTAACTATGACTGCAATAGTGCATATGGATGAAACCAGTATTGATGCTGGTGTCCCTTGGCATTACGGCGACCCATTCAAGGAACAGCGCGAACTGGTTGCCGGACGAGGTCGAGTAGATCTATCACATCGCGGCGTTGTAACCGTAACTGGTGTAGATCGTAAATCTTGGCTGCACTCGATTACCACTCAGGATTTTGAGTCACCAATCGCACATTTAACTTCGCTGATTTTGTCGCCTCATGGACATATCGAGCATGACATTCATGCTATTGATGACGGCGAAACTACTTGGATAAATTGCGAACCAGGAACTGTCAATGACTTAATGACCTATCTGATCTCAATGAAATTCATGCTTCGGGTCGAAGTCGCTGATGTCAGCGATCAAACCGCAATTGTTGGTGCCCCTGGCTGGATTACCTCAGAAAAATATCCAGTTTGGCATTCCTCGGCAGCGTTTGTTGTTGGTTCTGAGTTCGTTGATAAGTATGTTGCGAAGCGCCCGGGGGATTGGAAAGTAAGTGAACTTTTTGTACCGCGTACGGATTTAGCGCAGGTCATGTCGCAGGAAACTCCGGTGGGTACTTGGGCTTGGGAGGCACATCGAATTCGCGCTGGTGTTCCAAGATTAAATTTTGAAACCGATCATAAAACCATCCCGCACGAACTTGGATTAATTGCTTCTTCCGTGCACCTGAATAAAGGTTGTTACCGTGGCCAAGAAACAGTGGCGCGGGTTTACAACTTAGGTAAGCCACCACGGCGCATGGTCCAACTTGAACTTGATGGTTCAACTAATGACACGCCACTAATAGGTGACGCTGTGCTTTGGGATGGAAAAGAAGTGGGTCGGATAACTTCAGTAACGCAGGATTTTGAAAGTGGACCACTGGCGCTGGCAGTAATTAAGCGATCGGTTCCAACGGACGCAGTTTTAACAGCTGGCACAGTTTCAGCGAGCCAAACTGTAATTGTTGAGTAACAAATTTTTAGCTAATTCTCAAGTCAAATCCTTACGAGTCTGATTAACTTTTTCTGTCGAAAGGTTTGATGTGGCTACATTTGCGGAATCAATTACGGTTGCAGACCTTGATCGTGATCCGTACCCGATATATGCCAAGTTGCGAAAAGAAGCACCCGTAGCTTATGTCCCCGCAGTTAACCTATGGCTGGTAACTCGAGCCGAAGATGTTGAGTTTGTAACGACACATCCGGATCTCTTCACTGCGCAAGTAACAGATTCGACGCTCGATCGATCCTTTAATGGGAAAAGCCTTCTCACTATGGACGGTGATGAACATTTAAATATGCGCAAGAGCCTAGATAGCAAGTATCGCCCTCGCATGGTTTCCACTTATATTGATGATTTAGTCATGCCGATAGCGAAACAACAACTGACTGAAATCATTTCTAATGTTCGTCGTGAATTGGTAGCTTCATATTTTGAGCCAATTTCAGTTTTGAGTCTCGGAGCAGTCTTGGGTCTAGGCCACTTGAGTGCCGACACATTGCAGCACTGGTTTCATGGGTTAGCGATGGGTGCCACTAACTTTGAACGCGACCCAGAAAAGCAAAAAATTTCAGATGCAGTTGAATCCGAGATGAATGATGAACTGCTGCCAATTATGGCGCGGTTGCTGGCGACTCCTGATGATTCAACAATTTCACACATGCTGCATTCTGGAATGCCAGATGGTGAGAAGCGCAGCGCCGAGTATATTTTGCCAACTCTGAAACTTACGATTTTGGGTGGCATGCAGGAGCCGGGCCATGGCGCAGCAGCTACATTTTTCGCATTAGCAAATATTCCAGGAGCATTTGATCGACTTCGTCGAAGTCCGGAACTTTGGGATGACGTAATTCAAGAAGGATTGCGCTGGATTGCACCAATTGGAACTCAGACTCGCCAGACTACCCAGGACGTTGAGTTAGGTGGAGTCGTTATTCCTGCTGGTTCGGCGGTTGCGGCGGTCATCGCTAGTGCGTCAAGAGATGAAACAGTATTTTCGCAACCAGATGTTTTCGACATGGATCGACCTCGTGAATCAAATGCTTCATTTGGTTATGGGCCACATTTTTGTGCCGGACATGCATTCGCGCGCGGCGTTGAGAGAATCTCACTTCAGGTTCTTGTTGAAGGTTTACCAGATATCTCATTGCGCGACAGCGACGAAGTTAAATTCGCTGGTTGGGAATTCCGAGCACCTACAGCGTTGTATGCAACTTGGTAGCTATACCTCGATGGTGACTGTCATTGGGCCATCACATACTGCGCTAATTCGCATATCAGCACCAAACTTCCCAGTTTCCACATTTGCACCTAAATCGCGAAGTGCACGAATAACTTCATTTACGAGTGGTTCTGCTTGTGGTCCACGCGCTGCTTGCTGCCAAGTTGGCCGCCGCCCGTTTGAGGTGTCTGCGAAAAGCGTGAACTGACTGATGGCAAGTATGGGTAGCGAAGCATCCGCAGCCGCAACTTCAACTGAATCTGAATTAACTTTCTTACCAACATTTTTCAGACTGGCTGACTCAAAAATTCGAAGTTTCCAAATTTTGTCAGCCAAAACTGCGCACTTAGTTTCATCATCATCAACACTCACGCCAATTAGCACTAATAGACCCGGTCCAGTGAAAGCGCCGATAACTTTGCCATCCACTTCAACGCTGGCACCATCAACTCGTTGTACTACTGCTCGCATCCCTACATTCTGGTCGATAACGCGGGGCATGGGCATTAGGCATTAGGTATTGGGTCGTGGAACTATAGACGGATGTCAGTTCCAGTTGCATATGTGGTTCGAAGTGGCCTGGTCGAAGGCACCCATTTTGGTAGCGCAGTTGTTGTAGATGCCCAAGGCAAAGTTGAGTGGTCCATAGGTGATGTATCAAGCGCTATGTTTCCTAGGTCATCTAACAAACTGATGCAAGGTTTGGCTATGGTCCGCAATGGGTTGCCGCTCAAAAATGAACTATTAGCTTTAGCCTGCGCATCACATAGTGGCGAGGATTTCCACTTAGCTGGTGTTCAAGATATTCTTAATGCAGCAAATTTGGGAACTGACTCCCTAAAATGCCCACCTGATTATCCGCTTGATGAAATTGAGCGAGACACTTTTTTGGCCGAAGGCCTGGGCAAGGCATCGCTTTACATGAACTGCAGCGGAAAGCACTCGGCGATGCTTTTTACCAGCGTTTTGAATGGCTGGGATACCGAAACTTACTTAAAGCCAAATCATCCGTTACAAGTTGCATGTAGAGAAACGATCGAATCTGTAACTGGTGAAAAGGTAGAGCATATCGGTGTCGATGGTTGCGGCGCGCCATTGATGTCGATGTCGCTAACAGGACTTGCTAGATCGTTTTCTCAGTTTTCCGGACCAGCCGCAGATGCGAATCAAAAGAAGATCGCAACTGCGATTAAAGAAAATCCCCAGTACCTTGGTGGCACTAGACGAGATGTCACCCAACTGATGCAAGGAGTCCCAGGTCTGGTTGCCAAAGATGGAGCTGAAGCGGTTTATGGAATTGGCTTGGGCGATGGGCGCGCACTTGCTCTAAAGATTGAAGACGGCGCAGACCGAGCTCGCATCGTCGTGGCAATGTCAGTTTTGCAGAAAGTATTGGGCGTTGTATCTAAAGAAGTTGAACGTCAGTTGGATAGCCAGGAACTTTTCGGCGGCGGCGTTCACGTTGGAAAAGTAATCCCAGCGTTATCGATCTAGCTACGTTCCAAGAAGTTGTTTGCGGTACTTCATAACTTCTGAAGTCATTCCGATACCAACAACACCGATTAATACATCATTTCGGAAATAAGCCATAACTAGTTCACCCGATAACTCGCCATCAGCTAGTTCATATCGATCAGCAAGTCCAGGCATGCCAAAACCTTGAATTTTCATGTCATATTGATCTGACCAAAAGGATGGTAAAGGTGCGAAAGGTAGGGCTGCTAGTTCAGCAAAGTTATCTGCTTGCTCCAAGTACGCAGATAACACGGCGCCTACTCGTTTTCCAGTTTCGGTAGGGATGTTCCAATGCTCAATTCTTCTCGCGTCATCATCAAAAAGCGGATTCGCGAATCTGGCCAGGTCGCCAACGACATAAACACCTTCAACTGATTGCCCTTCAGTTGTAACTGCCCGAAGTGCTGAATCTGTTAGCACTCCGTTAGAAATGTCAAGGTTGGTATTTGCTAGCCATTCAACATTGCAGTGCGAGCTAATAGCTTCAACCAATACGGTGGCTTCCAATGATTCACCGTCATCGAGGATTAACCCAGACAGTGAATCTTTTCCTATCAAGTCCTTTATGCCATGGCCTAACCGAAAACTTACGCCATGACTTTCATGTCGACGCTGTAGTTCTGCTGCAAGCTTTTCCCCAAGCGGACGGATCATCGGAAAACTGTCAATTGCAACATTTGTGACTTCACAGCCCAAGCCTCTTGCGGTAGCTGCAACTTCACAGCCAATAAATCCGGCTCCGGCTACTATGACGCGAGCGCCGGGGACTAGGTCGGTCCGCAATCTGATTGCGTCATCTAGTGTGCGCACAGTATGACGACCTGATAATTTACCATTTGGGAGTTCAAGTGTCCGTGGCCGTAATCCGGATGCAATAACTAGTCCGTCGTAGTCAAAGGCTTTTCCTGAATTCGTTGTTACGACCTGTGTTTCTAAATCAACGGAAGTTGCTGGATCACCCAAATGCCAAATGACATCTTCGACTTGGGTTCGCAGCTTAAAAGCCACGGCATCGTGAGTTACTTCCTTTGCCAGCACTTCTTTTGATAGCGGTGGGCGGTTATACGGAGCGTGAACCTCCGCACCGATTACCGTAACTTGACCTTCGAAACCGTTATTGCGAAGTGCCTCGGCCGCCCGAAGACCACCCATTGAGGCCCCAACAATAACGACTGACTTTGACATATAGTAAGGCGTCAGTTATTCAACAATGGAGATTGCCTGCATTGGGCAAACGTCCACGGCGCTTTCAACATCGCTTCGCCGACTGTCATTGGCGGTAGCAACAAATTCAAGCTTGTCATTGTCATTCAACGCAAAAATGTCTGGTGCCTCGAAGACACATTGCCCATAATGTTGGCACTTATCCATGTCGACATCGATGGTTATCATTCCTTCTCCTCAACAGTTGATGGATATAAATCTTTGGAGGGAGTTCGAATTCCGCGGAACTCCCAATCACCACCCAAGGCAGTGGAAACCACTTCTTCACTTTCTGTTGGCTGGGCGCCTACATCAGTGCGGATGGCAGTTGGCCCCGTGACGATTGTGTTGGTCAGTTTGCCAAGGCCTTCAACTTCTACTTCAACCACGTCACCAGGTTCAACTGGACGTGAATTAGCCGGAGTGCCGGAGAACAAAATGTCACCTGGAACTAACGTGATCGTTCGGGCAATGTCAGCAACCAAGTAATGCATATCCCATTCCATGTTGCTGGTGTTGTCATCTTGCTTAACAACGCCATTAACTAAAGTTCGTATCTGCTTGCCTCGGAAGTCCCAATCGGTAATCAAGCCAGGACCAACAGGCGCCAATGTGTCGCTGCCCTTTACCCGAAGCATGGATCCAGCATCAGTATCGCGGAAGTCATGAAGACCATAATCATTGCCGATGGTGTAGCCAGCGATGTAATCCACAGCTTCAGCCGGGCTGATGTTGCGGCAAGTCTTGCCAATCACGATTACGATTTCGCCTTCGTAGTTCAACCATTTACAACCTTGTGGTCGAACAATTGATCCTAAATGACTATTTAGTGCAGTAATCGGCTTGTGAAAGTAGGTTGGTGCCGCTGGAAGTTTGGTCATGAACTCCTGAGTGCGACTGTCGTAATTCAAATGAACCGCAATGATTTTTGTTGGCTCAGTTGGTGGCAAGTGAATCGCATCAGCGATTGATACTTCTCTGCCATCAGGTGCCACAAGAGTTTCGACATGGCGAATTGCTTGAACTGCAAAGCCATCAAGCAAGATGCGACGATACTCAGCCACGTGATACCACTGGGTGTTTAACAGACGGGAAACCTTCGGCTGGTTTATCGAACCAAATGTGAACCTGGCCGGTACCAATCGAGTTTTCGTATTCTCCGTATTGGCGACCAGGCACCGTGCAATCCGTTTCGCCTAGCGCACCGTGCATCATCATGCCGTGTCCGTACCGAGCTTCTGGCTTGTACTTGTGGAACTCATCCATAGTGTCTAGCACCTTGGCATGTTCGCCTGCTAGGTACCAAGCAATACGTTCTTCGTCTGCAGCGCGAGCTGCTGGTGTATAAATGGAATTCAAGTCTGCAGACTCATGTTTGCGTAGTTCGCGCAACGGCCAGAACGTATGTGACAAAGCACCGGAGGCAATTAGCAGGACTTTACGATCTGAGTTTGCAATTGCTTCACCTACCGCGCGGCCTAATCGTAAGTTATCTTCGTCATCACCGGTTTGGCACATACCAATGCTGATCCAGTTCTTATCCAAGCCTTTTCCGAGATACATCCAGAGATTTAAAGTTGCGTAGAAAGTCGGCAGATGAGCGTTGTCGATCGGGGTGATCCAAGTCCCGTGCTTTTCACCAAGTGATGAGATTTCTTTAGCTAGCGCAGGGTCACCTTTCCAGTCATAAGGTACAGATGACATTCCGCGGGGCAGTTCTTCGCTGGTATAGAAACCTTCGCGCCGATCATGTGAGGTGACTACGTACTCAACTGTGGTTGCCCAATGCGAGTCAAAGACAATTACTGTGTCGTAATCGACCTTTTCAAATACGTCTTTACGAAGTTGCTCGAGGCCAGCGACGAGCGTGAAATCTTCACCGTTGTTAAGTTCTTTACGAATCTCAAGTGGCAACACAATAGTAGGCACGTGGGCCAGTAAGCCCGCTCCAATAATTTCACCCATGATTTATTCCTTCCAACCGTTAGGCGCAAAGACCGTGTTCTTTACGTCTGCATAAAAATCAAATGACCAGATTCCACCTTCGCGGCCGATACCTGATTTTTTGGATCCACCAAAAGGTGCACCAAGATCTCGCACAAAGAAGCAGTTGACCCAAATCGTTCCAGCAACTAGCCGATTAGTGATTGCTTCAGCTCGCTTCTTGTTTCCGCAAACAACTACTGCGGCTAATCCGAATTCAGTCCCGTTAGCCATCTCAATTGCTTCTTCATCGGTGTCGAATTGCTGCATACTCAGCACTGGTCCAAACACTTCTTGAGTTACGATTTCGCTACCAACCGTTGGATTATCAATCAAAGTCGGCATGAAGAAGTTGCCGCCCAATTCTGGGTTTGGTCCACCACCCAAAACCACCGTTTGTCCTTCGGCTACTGCGCGGTCGACGAATCCCTTAACACGTGCAAAATGTTCTGGATGAATTTGTGGTCCGATGTCGGTAGCTTCATCGCGGGGGTCACCCTGCTTGATTTGTTTGGCTCGCTCGATAAATGCGGCTTTGAATTTGTCTGCGATTCCGCGCTGCACCAAAAAGCGAGTTCCAGACAAACAAACTTGTCCGGCATTGTCATACTGTTCAACTGCAACCGTCACCGCAATATCCAAGTCAGCGTCATCAGTGATGATGAGTGGACTCTTGCCACCAAGTTCGAAGGAACATGGCACAAGATTTTCCGCTGCTGCTTTAGCGACAAGTTTGGCAGTAGGAACTGAACCAGTAAATGAAATTCGGGATAAGTCTGGATGCGCAGTTAGCGCTGCGCCAGCTTCTTCACCAAAACCTTGCACAACATTAAAAACTCCCGGTGGCATTCCTGCCTCCGCAGTTATGTCTGCCAGTAGGGAAGCAGTGAGCGGCGCCCACTCAGGTGGTTTTGCTACAACAGTGTCGCCAGCCGCAAGCGCGGGACCAATTCGCCAAGTTGCGAGCATAAGCGGGGCATTCCACGGTGTGATGATTCCGGTAACCCCTGCTGGATCCCAAGTTACGTGATTAGTATGTCCGCGAGTTTCGAAATCTGGGTAGTTCAGTTGATTCATTGCGTAGTCAGCAAAGAATCTAAAGTTCATGGCAACGCGAGGCATGACACCACGACGATGAGATCGTAGCAGCGAACCATTGTCTGTGGTCTCGACAACTGCCAAATCTTCGATGCGGGATTCGATAATGTCAGCAACCCGATTCAAAATCGCCCCTCGTTCAGCTGGCGACATTTGAGACCAAATTGGAAAGGCTGCTTTTGCTGCGGCGACAGCTAAGTCAACCTCTAGCTTTCTGCCACGAGAAATGTCTGCCAGAAAAGTGCCATCTATTGGGGAATGATCTGCGAACGTGGAATCAGAGGCAACCCGCTTGCCGCCAATGAAATGCCGAGTATCTACTTCAACCCCAGCAACTGTTGCCATTGTCATGCCATCCCCTGAAATATCGTTCGGGTACTAACGAATTACGATACGTTAAATTTAGTGATTTGGGAACCGAATTTAAGTAATTCTTTCATTAGGCTAGGGAAATGTCGTTACGTCCCAAAATCGCACTAATCGGGCGGTTTACAAACTCGGCATCGGCGCTTCGGTATGCCGGCGTTGTGAGTTCAAGAGCGCTCCTGGAATCACTGTGGAATGCAGGAGGTGACCCGGTAACTCTGCTAGCAGCACCTGAAAGTGACTGGGAGCAAAGACTTCGGGGATATCAAGGCGTATTACTTGCAGGTGGCGGTGACATTAATCCAGCTAGGTACGGTCAAGCACCGGATGCGAGCGTCTATGACGTGGATGATTTGCAAGATGATTCAGATTTTGGAATGACTGAGTACGTGCTGCAGCAGGGAATTCCTACCTTGGCGGTATGTCGAGGGCTGCATGTTGTAAATGTTGTTCGTGGCGGAACATTGATTCAGGATATGCAAGAGAATCACCGCCACGTTGTGCAAGAGGTAAAAGTTAGTGATTATGAATCCTTTGGATTCACCACAGAACTGGTAGGAACTTCGTGCTACCACCATCAGGCAATCGACAAAATTGGTACCGGATTAGAAGTGCTCGGACGTGGTCCAGATGGAACCATTGAAGCGGTTGGAATTGAATCAAGCGGCTGGGCTCGTGGTGTGCAGTGGCATCCTGAAGATACGGCCAAATCTGATGCAAACCAACATGGACTATTTGCCAGGTTAGTTAAAGAGGCTAGGGCCTAATTAGTTTTTGGGAATCTACGGTGATTGTGACCGCCCTAAGTAGGTCAGCGAATATGCCCAAATTAGATCGATTTAAGTCAGCTACGGCTAGCCGTTCACCGTTGTTGAATTGTGGAAATAACTGTTTCATCATTTTGCGGCCCTTGACAGTGAGCTTGACCAAAACTAAACGGCCATCTTTACTGCTGCGAGTTCGTGTGATGAGGCCGCGTCCTTCTAAGGTCTTCATTACACCTGTCAAGGTAGCTTTGGAAAACCCACCCTCTTCAGCAATGACTCGGGATTCGACTGGTTCCCAAATCCAAATCACCCAAAGGACTACAAATGCGGTCCAGGATAAATCGTGCTGCGCTAGCACGGTGCGCTCTAGGTAATTTCGAACGGCATTAGCAGCTCGGAAAAGGTTAGAGGTAACTGCCATAGCCTCGAAATCAATTTTTAGATCGCCAAGACGGGAATGAACTTGGCGTTCAGTTTCGTCTAAAGTGTGCTGACCAGCCATGGAACCTCAATTTGCTAGAACCTAGGCCAACTTTACCGACTTTGTTGAAAACGATCGCAGGATTGGCCAGAATCGGGTATCTTAAAACTGTTCGTACCCGAACGATTATTCCAACTTTGTGTGAGGTGAGTTAATGTCAGCCGCGACAGATGTCAGCTTGGCGAATTTAGATTTATTCGAAGCTCAGATTCCATGGCAAACTTTTGACGAGTTGCGTGCCGATAGTCCTGTACATTGGAGCGACGAATCTGCTCCGAATTCTGGATTCTGGTCGCTTACTCGCTATCACGATATTGTTCGCGTGCTGCGCGATACTGAAACTTATTCAAGCGAAAAAGGTACCGTAAACCTAGAAGAACTTGACGAGGAGCAGATGGAAGCTCGTAAATCCATGATTGAGACTGATGGTATCCGCCACCGAGCACTTCGTAAATTGATGCAAGATTCATTCACACCTAAAGCGGTTGCCGGATATGAGACCTTTCTTCGGGGATTGACTGCAAGCACCCTTGATGATGCTTTCGCAAAGGGATCCTTTGACTTTGTTAAAGAAGTTGCAGCAGACTTTCCAATTCGTGTTTTAGCTCGATTGATGGATGTGCCAGACACCGACATTGACAAGTTGATCGCCTGGGGTAATCGCATGGTCGGCAATACTGACCCTGAACATGCTGACGTTTTGTTGGATTCTCCAGAATCGGAAAAATATCGAATGTTGCCATTTCGTTCTCCGGCCGCTTTGGAAGTTTGGGCTTATGGCGATGACTTAGCTAAGCAGAGGTTAGGCGGAAAAGGTGTGGACATTGTTTCTACTCTGATCAACCAGACGCCAATTGATGGAGTACCACTTTCCACCAGAGACTTCCATGCCTATTTCCTACTTTTGATTGTTGCTGGAAATGAAACAACGCGCCACACGATTAGCCACAGCATGAACTACCTAATAGATAATCCAGATCAATTGACATTAATGCAGGAACGCCCAGAGTTGATTGAATGGGGTGTAGAAGAAATGCTTCGCATGGCAAGTCCAGTTTATCATTTCCGTCGCACTGCCACCAGAGACACGGAAATTAATAGCCAAGCAATTAAAGAAGGCGACAAAGTCGTAACTTGGTTTGCTGCGGGAAATCGCGATCCAGAAGTCTTCAAAGATCCTTACCGTATGGACGTAACCAGAAATCCGAATGAGCACATGACATTTGGTCGAGGTGGACCGCACATGTGTCTGGGTAATTCCTTAGCTCGACTTGAAATCAAGATCATGTTCGAGGAATTGCTGCCAAGAATTACGAATATCAAGCGGGTCGGTGAAGTGGAACGGCTACGCAGTAATTTTGTCAATGGCATTAAGCGTTTTCCCGTTGAGGTAACGCTTAGGTAATTAAATTAATTTAGCAACATCACTTAAGAACGCATCAACCAATCGGTAGGTGCGTTCTTTCGCAGCTGATTGCTCTGCTGCAGTATGGGCAAGTAATACGTCTGGGTCTTGGCCGTCTTTGATAACTAAGTCGCGGCCGCCATTATTGAGCCAACCAGCGAGCATTTCGGGTGTTAGCTCGGGATGAAATTGAACCCCCAAATTTCGAGCGTTGGTAAATGCCTGGCTTGACACCGAGTTTCGAGCTACTTCTAATGCAGCCCCAGATAGTTGCCACCGGTCGTAGTGAAATTGAAACCATGGGCCGGCGGAAACTAAATCTGGACGGTCACTATGAACTACGGTCCAACCAATTTCGGGTTTGGGTCCAGGCGCTACGCTGCCACCTAGCGCTCGCGCAAGCAATTGACCACCAAAGCAGATGCCAAAAATTGGCGTATCTTGCGCAATCGCTTTAGCTAGGAATTCCAATTCGGGCGCTAGCCAGTTTCCAATGCGATCATCATCCCAAGCTCCCCATGGGGCACCCATTGGGACGATCACGTCGTAGCCTGCTAGATCTGGGAATTCACGAACCACATTTGGTTCGGGGAAGTCTGCTTCAGGCACGACTAAAAACCCTTCTACTTCAAAGCCATGGTGCCGAAACCGCTCGGCCACGGGGCCAGGTGGGCTGACGTGGTCATGTGCAATTATGAGAACTCGCATGGCCACCCCTTTTCCTGGTCAGAATTTCTACCATTCTGCCCTAAAAAGTATCCCAAGCGATTAAAATAAAAAAATCATTCATACCCTAACGAATATTCGGAGGAAAAATGTCTCTCGATCTTTCTATGCTACGAGCCCAACTGCAGAGCGAAAACATTGATATTTTGCGGTTAGTCTACGCAGATGTACTTGGTATTCCTCGTTCTAAAGATTTAGTCGTTAGCCAAATGGAGAAAGCGGCTGCACATGGGCCAGCCTTTTGCCAAGGTGTTTGGGTTACCACTACGCGTGGCGGTGTTCTGGATGGGCATGGCAGTATTTCTGATGGCCTGTCAGACTTCGTCAGTCGGATTGATCCCAGCACGATCCGCAAACTTCCTTGGGAGCCTGGAGTCGCGTATGCAATCGTTGATGCCTTCGAGCCAAATGGAGATGATAATCCGGTTGCGCCTCGAACTGCATTGCAACGAGTGCTGAAAGCGTACGAAGAAGTTGGATTGATACCAGTCATTGGTCCAGAGCTTGAGTTCTATCTGGCAAAACAAGAAAATGACGAATGGGTGCGTGCACTTCATCGAACTGGTCGGGTTTATACAACGGGTGCGATAGTTGATCCAGATGGTACTTTTCTGTACATCTTGCGCATGTTAGATCAAATGGAAATTGGCGTATTTGCAGGTAATCATGAGTTTGCCCCAGCCCAATATGAAATTAATCTGTGGCATGGTGAAGCGCTGGAATCTACTGACAGAACTTTTTTGTTTAAAACTGCGATCAAAGACATTGCAGTTCGTCGGGGTTACAACGCAACATTTCTTGGAAAGCCTTGGGCTGAATCTGAAGGTAGTGGCTTCCATTTACACTTCTCGGTTGTGGATGCCAAAGGTAAAAATCAAATGCACAGTGGTGAGGAGCTATCTGAAGTTGCAAATCAAATGATTGCCGGAATTCTAAGCCATGCAAATGCGCTAACTGCATTTACCAACCCAACCATAAATGCCTTCAAGCGTCTTGGGCCAGATACCTTGGCGCCAAGTCGTGCGAACTGGGGCTATGACAACCGTGCAACTTTACTTCGCGTACCACCTGAGAGAGGTGAAGGTACACGGCTAGAGATTCGAATTGGTGATGGCGCAGCAAACCCTTACTTAATGGTTGCTTCTGTCTTGGCCGCTGGACTAGATGGCATCAAGAACAAAATGACGCCGAATAAAGCTGCAGAAGGTTGGGCATATGTGGATGAATCAGACCCACTGCTGCCACTTACATTCACTGCAGCATTAGATGCGCTTGATTTGGACCCGCTATTTGCTGATCTGATGGGACCAATTGTGGTTTCAACCCATTTAACGTTGAAGCGTGATGAGATTGAACGCTACGAAGCTGAAGTTTCAGATCCAAGTACTCGTGAGATCACTGCTTGGGAGTTAGAGGAATATATTTGGGATTACTAGACTGGATTTGATCGGTCTGCAATTAATTTGCCACCAGCGAAAGTCACCCCAACTTCGCGGTAGTAACCACCAAGCATTTCCTTAACTGGAAGTATCGAAGCTAGCTCATCCCATTGCGAATCACCTAGGACTAGTTCGGCATCACCTTTCCATGCTTGCCCGAGATCGGCATCTATGCCATGCATAGTTATTAGTTGATCCATCGATAGGCCAGCATCTTTTGTAATTGATGGCATGAAACGGCTGTGCAGCATTGCATGGCCATTTACAAATCCGTTGGTTTCAGAAGGCTCGCGAAGCGTCACAACTGCAGATGCCAGCCTGTGATCATAAGCAGATAAAGTTGCGCCAAGCTTTGCGCCAGCCTCTAGGCGAGGTGATGCTTTACCGCGATTAAAGATTCGCGTGACATGCGCGGATCCAATCTTCTTTGGATAGCCCTGGTACCAACCACGTGCAATCGCGAAATCTTTAGTAACCCAAATTGCCACACAGCGGCTGTAAGTGATTCCTTCGTACGAGCAGCGCACAACAGCAAAAGTTTCCAAGTACTGTGATCGAATCGGATCGAGTAATTCAGCGCCGCCTTCGCTGCAAGATTGCCAATCGGCCCATATCAAAGCGACGCCACCAGGTTGGTCTGGGGCCAAATCAATGTCGGGTGGAAGTATGGCTCGAATATTTGCCGGGTCGGTTAAGTACTCAACTGTAAGAAGAGTGCCGCTGTAGTACCAAGGCATTTCCGGAATGATTGCACTTTTGCCTGTTGGGGTAAGTGGCGGCATAAATCCATGAAGTTCAGACATGCGACTATCGTATTACGAAATATTCGTTAGGGAGCGAAAGATTCATCAAGTATTTATGGAGATTGCCTGCATCGGGCATAGGTCAACTGCGGCAAGTGCGTACTTTTCGTTTTCATTAGCAATCCCAGCTGCGACAGTGTGGGCCTGGCCTGATTCGTTTAACTTGAATATTTCCGGAGCCTCATGAACGCATTGCGCATAGCCTTGGCATTTATCAAGATCTATCTCAATATCCATCAAAGCCTATTCCGTTACAAAAATACTACGTGATGCTCCGATGCTGAAGCGCTGCCATATGGATCATTTCACGCGAAACTTTAATAAGTGATACAAATAGTGAGTGGATTTGATGACAAGTGTGGGTCATGAAGATTTGCGCTCAGCGATCTCTGCTGTTTGCGCAGATTACCCAGGCGAATATTGGCGATCACTTGAGCCAGATAAATATCCAGAGGAATTTGTTTCAACACTTACGAAGAATGGTTGGTTGTCCGCTCTCATTCCAGAAGAGTTTGGCGGCGGCGGAGCAACCTTAACGGAGGCCTCAATCATCTTGGAAGAAATCGCAGCTTCTGGTGGCAATCCAAGCGCTTGCCATGCCCAGATGTATGTAATGGGAACATTGTTACGTCATGGAAGTGACTCTCAAAAGAAACAGTATTTACCTAAAATTGCGGCTGGAGAACTTCGACTTCAGGCCTTTGCAGTTACTGAACCAGGAGCCGGATCAGAAACCACGAAGATTAGAACTAAAGCTGAGCGCGTAGATGGTGGCTGGAAGATAAACGGCCAAAAGATTTGGACCTCACGTGCGCTTCATTCCGACTTGATGTTATTGCTGGCGCGAACCTCACCATTTGATGAAAGTGGTAAACCATCTGCCGGTATGTCTGTGTTTATTTTTGATATGCGAAATCTTGAGGGATTAACCATACGTCCAATCAAAACCATGATGAATCACAACACTACGGAAGTATTTTTCGACAACGTTGTTATTCCTGAAGACTCACTTATCGGCGAAGAAGGAAAAGGATTCAAATATATTTTGGATGGCATGAATTCCGAACGTATTTTGATTGCGGCTGAGTGCATTGGCGACGGTCGATTTTTCCTCGACCGTGCGGTTTCTTACGCGAATAGTCGAGAAATATTCGGTGGCCCTATTGGCAAGAATCAAGGAGTGCAATTTCCATTGGCGCGGTCGTACATGCAACTTCGGGCAGCGGATTTAGTTAGGTTTGATGCTGCTGCTCGCTTTGATGCCGGCGAAGATTGTGGCGCACAAGCCAACACTGCGAAGTTCCTGGCTGCGGAAGCATCTTGGGCCGCTGGAAATGCGGCGATAGATACGCATGGCGGCATGGGGTTCGCTGAAGAGTACGACATTGAGCGTAAGTTCCGTGAAACCAGGCTTTATCAAGTTGCCCCAATTAACAATAACTTAGTTATGGCTTACATCGGACAGCATGTGCTGGGCTTGCCAAAGTCTTATTAAGACTTTTCAGCGGCTACATATTCTGAAATAAACCAATCGACTAACGTTTCACAGTTTCGCGCAGCGTCGTCAGCAATAGTGTTTACCTCAGCCATTAATATTTCAGTTGTCATACCAGCAGGTAAATAGTTCGCGCCGCCGATGTCTAACCATCCTTGCACCAAGTCAGCTGTTGCCTCTGGGTGAAACTGGAGCCCAACTGCAGTTTTGTGTCGAAAGACTTGCACAGCGGATGGAGTCTCAGCCAAAACTTCGATGTGATCAGGAAGGATCATTCGGTCACTGTGCCAAGAAAACCAAGGGCCCTCTGGAAATGGCAAACCGAGTGCGGTTTCCTTTATATGAAGTTCCCCTAGTTCAAGTTCATCAGACTTTTCAACACTGCCGCCGACCGCCTTTGCTAACACTTGACCGCCAAAGCAAACACCAAGAAATGGAACTTTCTGATCAAAAGTAAGATTTATCAATTCTTCTTCAGCGTCTACCCAAGTAGCGACCTCAGGATCATACGCACTGTAGAAAGACCCAAATGAAATAATAAAATCAAATTCAGATGGTCAGGGAAATTCAAGTTCAGTTCACCATCTTCGCCAAGAATTACGTGTCGCTTCGTTTCGATACCGCGCGATTCTAGAATGTCGCCAATTACACCTGGTCGGCCAGCTTCTTCATGACTGATTAACAAGGTACGCATGATCTAAATAATCTCCCGATAACGAGCAAGTTCCCAATCAGTAACTTGCGATGCAAACGTTGCTAATTCGACTCGTTGAACTGCGGCCCACATATCCACAAACGCATCACTAAATGCACGTCGAGCAAAGGCACTGGCTTCCCAATTGTCAATCGCTTCCCCCGGATGACTTGGAAGCCGATCCCATTTATCTTCAGGGTGTGGGTCTCCAGTAACCATTTCTGGCAGCGGTAAGTCGTTCGTAAGTCCTTCATATCCTGCAGCCAGAGCACCGTTTAGAACTAAGTAAGGATGCGCGTCCGCAGCTGCCCAACGCCATTCAATGCGATTGGAACTTTTTGCGCCATTAATGCAACGAACTCCAACTAAGCGATTATCCAGACCCCAGGTAACTTGCGTGGGCGAGAAACTGTAATCCACTAATCGCTTGTACCCATTAATGGTCGGAGTGTTAACTACCTGTAAATCTTTGGTGTAAGCCATCAATCCAGTAAGGTACTTTTCCATCAACGCCGAATCAAGAACACCTTTTCCGTCGTTTGCATCAAAAGCATTCTTGCCATCTTTGGTCACCAAACTTTGATGCACGTGCATACCGCAACCGGACTCACCCAGGATTGGCTTGGCCATGAAACTCGCTACTAAACCATGTTTCTGAGCAACCAATCGAACGATGTATTTGTACAGGACGGTGTCATCGGCCATTTTCATAGCTTCGCTGTAGCGTAAATTGATTTCGATTTGAGACGGTCCGTACTCAACGTTGCTGGCTTCAACAAGCATTCCAGTTTTTCTCAGAGCCTCTCGAATTTCTAGAATAATCGGCTCCAACTCTGCTCCTTTGTATATTCCGTAACACTGCAAAGAAGTGAAGAGTGGCGTGCCATCTGGATTGAATAAATAAAACTCAAGTTCAGTTGCCGCATTCACTGAGTAGCCCAAATCAGCAAACTTCTTCAAAGTTGTTTTCAACATTTGTCGCGGGTCGATGTCTACCGGCTCGTGCGTATCAGTGGTGTAGGTATCGCATAACACAACGCCGATGCCTTCATCCCAGCCAGCGACTCGGAACGAACTCAAGTCTGGTTGCGCGTGAATATCCTTTACCTCTTGTACTGGAGTGATTTCAATTTCACAGCGAGGTTGCCAAGTATGTACAACATTTGCGATCCCATAGCCTTCGTTACGCAAGAACTGTTCCGTCGGCAGTCGCTTCCCACGTGGGACACCCCAGTTGTCGACAATGATGCATTCGACTGTATGGATGTTGTGCTTTTGGCAGAGTTCTTCAACTTGCTTCAATTGAGAGACATTATCGTGCGACACAAATTCCTCCAAAGTCTGGTTTTTGGATATTCATTAAGAGTATTGTGCGTTGGGATTGTATGTATGTGATTCAACATTGAAATTGCCCCAAGTTGAAAACTATCCGAAAGGAAGTCTCGCCCTTGAAAGCCGTTGTTTTAAATGCAGTCGGTGCGCCGTTGAATTATTCGGATTACCCAGATCCAAGTCCTAAAGGCTCGGAAACCTTGATTCAAGTTACTGCCTGTGGCGTCTGCCACTCAGATTTACACGTGGTTGACGGCGTGTATCCAAGTCCACTGCCCATGATTATGGGCCATGAAGTTGTTGGAATCCACGAAGAACTAGGTCCCGTGATGGTTTATCCATGTTGGGGATGCTTGAAACCAGATTGCTGGGCATGCGCGAGTGGCCAGGAAATGATTTGCCCAAATGCTACGGAAGCTGGACTCTTTCGCAACGGTGGTTATGCCGAGAAAATGCTAATTAAAAATAGGTCATACCTGCTTCCACTTGGCAATCTAGACCCAGTATCTGCTGCACCACTTGCCTGTGGGGGGCTGACTGCTTACCGCGCAGTCAGCCATACGTTGCCAAACTTAACGAAGAAGAGTCGAGTTCTAGTCATTGGTGCTGGTGGGCTGGGTCAATTTGGAATTCAATTCTTAAAATTACAATCTGATGCCAAAGTGGTAGCTGCAGACTTGTCGAGCGACAAACTTAAACGTGCGCTAGCCGTTGGCGCAGATGAAGTTGCAAGCCCGACAGAGCTAGATGGAACTTTTGATGCGATTATTGACTTTGTTGGCGCCCAGAACACACTTGAGTTGGTAGCAAAGCAGATTGCACGTCAAGGCACAGCTGTATTGGTTGGGATTTTTGGTGGCAGGATCCCATTTGGATTTGGCGCAGTTCCACATGAAGCACGATTCATGACAAGTATCTGGGGAACGCAAGGTCAACTGGTTGAACTACTAGACCTTGCTAACAAGAATCAGCTCAAGCATTCAGTTGAATCCATTCCGCTGGCTAATGCCCAGCAAGCACACGAACGATTAATTGCTGGAACCGTTGCAGGCCGAATCGCCTTGGTGCCCTAGAAACCAACTTGGAGAACGAAATGACCACAACTGAAGCCATCAACATCGTTGATCCGGCAATTTATGAGCAGGGGATCCCGCACGAAACATTTAGCTGGATGCGACGCAATGCTCCCGTTTATCGTCACGAGTATGCAGACGGCGACTTCTGGGCAATAACGAGATACAACGACATCATTCAAGTAACCAGAGACTGGGAAACTTTTTCATCTGCCAAGAAAATGGTAAATCTTTGGGATCTACCAGATGAGGCCATGGCGTCCAGGCGCTCAATAATTGAAAGTGATCCGCCGATCCATGCCCGATTGCGCAAACTGGCTATGCCACCATTCACTTTGCGCAAAGTAGCTGATTACGAAGCTGCAACTCGAAAGATCGCGGCAACGCTTCTTGATGCCGCAGTTGAAAACTCAAACGTAGATCTTGTTACTGCGATTTCATCTCCATTGCCAATTCAAGTAATCGTAAACATTCTTGGAGTACCGAGCGAAGATGCCGACTACATGGTTGAGTTAAGTGATCACTTAGTTGAAGGAACAACGGGCGAACCACTTGAACCAGATGCGTATGGAAATAAAACACCGCTAGAGCTATTGCCGTTCAATAGCCCAGCCGCTTTTGCACTTTTTGAATACGGACGTAAGTTAGGCGACGAGCGGCGAGCAAATCCACATGACGACGTGGTTAGCACGTTGGTGCACTCACAAGTCGACGGAGAGCATTTAACCGAAACTGAATTTGCAAATTTTTTCCAGGTACTGGTTTTTGCTGGAAATGAAACCACGCGCACGGCGATTTCAAATGGCCTGCATGCATTTATGGATAATCCAGATCAGTTAGAAATGTTTTACAACAATCCAGATCTAATTGAAAATGCGGTAGAAGAAATTATCCGGTACGCCACCCCAGTCCTACATTTCCGCCGCACTGCTAGCAAAGATACGCAGATCGCGGGCAATCCAATTGCAGCGGGGGACAAGGTTGTGATGTGGTACGCCTCATCAAACTTTGACGAAGAGTTCTTTGAAAACCCTTTAAAATTCGATGTTTCACGCCCGACACGCCCGAAACACCTAGCTTTTGGCGCCCAAGGCCCACATCACTGCATTGGAGCCTCATTAGCGCGCCTTGAAATAAAGATTTTGCTTGAAGAAATGCGAAAAAGACGGATTTTTTTGGAGAGAACTGGAAATATCGTTAGGAGCCGTTCGAATTTTGTGAATGGGGTGTTAAGTCTTCCAGCCTGTGTTAAAAAGGGTGGATGAGCACGACAAGTTGTTTGCATCGGGCAGGCAACGTAAGGCGCAAGTAAAGGACTCTAGGAGGAGCCCATGACAACACATAATTCTGATCATGAAACACAAAAGGAAAGTCTGCGTAAAGGCAGCATTGGCGTTCTTGGCATTGTCTTCTTCGTTGTAGCTGCCGCTGCACCACTTGCCGGTATGACTGGCGCTGCACCAGTTGCAATTGTTCTCGGTAGTGGATCCGGCACCCCAGGTGCATACCTCTTGGTCGGACTTGTTTTACTTTTATTCAGCGTTGGATATGCAGCGATGAGTCATCGTGTCACGAATGCTGGTGCATTCTTTGCATACGTTGGTAGAGGCTTGGGAACAAACATGGGCGTAGGCTCCGCTTTTGTTTCGATGGTTGCCTATCTAGCTGTCCAGTGGTGTATCTATGGCTTCTTTGGAGCCGTAATGGCTGGACAGATGTCAGCAAAGTATGGCCTAGACATCCCTTGGTACTCATGGGCATTTATTGCGCTCGTAATTGCCACAGTTCTGTCGCTATTGCGAGTAGATGTTGGCGCCAAAGTTTTAGGTACTTTCATGCTGGCAGAAATGGCCGCACTAATTATTACTTCATTAGCAGTACTTGTTGATGGTGGGCCAGAGGGCTGGAATTTGGGAGCGTCTTTTTCCCCTAGCAGCATTTTTGCTGGTGGCTTACTTGGAACTGCTGGCATTGCATTCGCCTTCGCATTTGCCTCGTTCATCGGATTCGAAGCGACTGCAATTTATGGTGAAGAAACTAAAGATCCAAAACGTGCGGTGCCTCGTGCCACCTACTTCGCGGTAGGAGCAATTACTTCAGTTTTCGTTTTAGTTACTTTTGCAATGATCACAGCGATGGGATCATCGGAAGCAGTGAATAAAACTGTTGAATGGTCGTCGGTTGATGGCGTACCTCTCGCAAACCCAGCAAATGTATTGATTACAGTCGCAAGCACTTTTGTTGGTCCTTGGCTAGGAACGATCATGGGCTGGCTGATTTTGTCGAGTTTGTTTGCGGCCGTTGTTGCATTCCAAAACTCTGCTAGTCGATATCTATTTGCCATGAGCCGTGGCGGAGTGCTGCCACCAGCACTTGCAAAGGTTAATAGTCGTGGAGCGCCACAAAATGCTGCCATTGTTACTTCGGCACTTGCGGTGATTGTTATCCTCTACTTCCAGTTAAACGCTCTTGATCCAATCCTGAATCTGTTCTACTGGCTTAGCGCAACTGCGGTTATTGCAATTGTGTTGGTGGAAATTTTGGTCAGCATTGCAGTGATTGCATTCTTTGCAAAGAACAAGGTGGATGAAAACGTTTTCGTTCGCCTTATCGCACCTGTTCTAGCTGCAATTGGGTTGGCTTTCGGTCAGTATTTGCTGATGTCACGGTTCTCTTTACTTGCAGGCACCGTAGCGCCAGACATTGACCCAACCGTAACTCCCTGGGCACAAAATCTGACGGGCACAGTGTTGCTGGTTGTTCCGTTCGCAGCGCTATTGCTCGGTTACCTAATCGGATTAGTTCGGAAGGAAAAGGATGAGGCAATCAAGGACCTTGTTGGCTAGTTAGGTTAAAAAGTAGGGGCTACCGGTTGCGGTAGCCCCTACTTTTTGCTTTGCGTATGAACTGCTTGCTCGCGCATACTGCAATAAAGCCCAAGTATTTTATACCGTGATCTTGTGATAGGTGTTGTTCATCCAATTGGCCCCGAGGAACCGGTGGTTTATTGGCGACGCAGATTACTGGTCGGGTTATTAGCCGCTCTAACATTATTTGTACAAATACAAACGTTTTCTGGTGGCGACGATGGGAATCCAGTGGCTGTTGCAACCCCTGTGACAGATGCTTCGGCTACCCCAAGCACTTCGAGTTTGCCAATTGATGCCAGCACAGCGCCTACCACCCAAACCCTGCAGCCAACTGCCCAACCCACAGTTCAAGTTGTGGCAGAAGGGGAATGCTCCGACGCGCAAATCTCAATGAAAGTTGAAATTGATCGCACCACAACTCCGGTTGGTGAAGGTGTTCACATCAAGATGATTTTGAAAAATACTTCTACAACAACGTGTAAGCGGGACGTTGGCAGCGGTGCAAATGAAATAACTTTTGAAAAGTTATACGTAACGCTCTAACAAACTTGCTTCGGCCACTCTCGATAAGTTTTCCCGAATTGCGCGCGCTCTTGTTTCGCCCACACCTTCGACATCTCGCAATTCTTCAGCCGAAGCTGAGAGCAAATTTTGCAAACTGCCAAAGTGAGCAATTAAATTTTCAAATATTTGCTCTGGCAATCGTGGCACTCTGGCGAGCAAGCGGAAACCCCGAGGGTGGACCAAGTTATCTAAGGACTCTGTGTCACTAGGTAAGCCAATGACTTCAGCAATTTTTGAAACATCCAATAATTCATGTGCATCCAAATCAGAAAGATTCTGCAGTATCGCCCCAACGTTATTGGCTTTTCTGCCACTACTTGGTAGGTAGTCTGCAATGACGTATCGCAAATCAGGCAGAGTTCCTGTAATAAGTTCCTCAAGTTGAAGTGATAATAATCGACCGTCAGTACCTAGCTCAATAACATGAGCTGCAATTTCATTTGAAATTCTGCGAACCATTTCATGTCGCTGCACGACAGTTGAAACATCCCGAGAAGTTACTAAGTCCTCGATTTCCAAAGTGGAAAGTGAACCGGCAACTTCATCCAAGCGGGCTCGATACCGTTCCAAAGTTGCTAGTGCCTGATTCGCTTTAGAAAGTATCGTTGCTGAATCTTCTAGTACATAGCGACGACCATTTAAGTAGAGCGCAATTATGTTCATAGATTTACTAACGCTAATTACTGGCAAATTTGATTGCCTCGAAACACGATCTGCCGTACGGTGACGTGTTCCCTGTTCATCAGTTGAAATTTTAGGATCTGGGAGCAATTGCACCGCAGCCGAAATAATCTTGAGCGCATCGCGGTCACAAATCACGGCGCCATCCATCTTTGCCAATTCGCGAAGTCGGGTTGCCGAAAAGTCGATGTTCACATCAAAGCCACCACTGCTTATCGCACTGATTACTCTGTCCTGACCAAGAACAATTAATGCGCCTGTGCTTCCGCGAAGAATTCGCTCCAAGCCATCGCGCAGCGCAGTACCTGGGGCAACTTGAGCGAGAACTGATCGAAGAACTTCAGCGGAATCAACTTGCTTTTTGACGACCACGACAGCTCTTTCTTTCTAAAGTTGAGATGAGTCTATGGTGAAATGAACTGGTTTTTAGGAATTAAAAAAATCAGACTGCGTTAACAGCGTCGCCAAGTGAACTCACTTCAATTAGTCGAAGGCCGGTTACACCCGGTGGCAACTTAGTGCTTTTTGGTACCAGAGCAGTTTTAAAACCGATCCGAGCTGCTTCGCTGAGTCTTTGATTCATCCCAGGCACTGGCCTGACATCACCACTGAGGGCAACTTCGCCAATGGCCACTAAGTCGATGGGCAAGGCCTTGTCGCGAGCAGAGGAAGTTATGGCTAAGCACATAGCCAAATCCGCACCTGGATCAGAAATCTTGGCGCCAGCGACAGTTGCTAAGTAAACGTCTTTATCCCAGAGTTTCAATCGGGCGGCTCGCTCGGTCACTGCGATCAACATCGCGGCCCGCGCATTTTCAAATCCAGTTGTTCGTCTCATGGGGTTATTTCCAGGACTTGTTGTAGTTAGCGCTTGCACTTCAACTAGTAATGCGCGACGACCTTCCAGTGTGATGGCAATACAAGTGCCAGGAATTGCCTGTTCCCGTTGCGAGCGAAATAGCGCAGAAGGATCGGTAACTTGGCGCAGGCCATCATCAGCTTGTTCAAAGCAGGCAACTTCATCGGCGGGGCCATATCTATTCTTGTTGGCTCGCAGTAAGCGAAGCGGTGTTCCCCGGTCGCCTTCAAAAGTTAGAACTGTATCGACAAGATGTTCCAGGGACCTAGGGCCTGCAACAGAGTTCTCTCTTGTGGATTGTCCAATTAGTAGTAGTGGCATCCGGCGGCCCTTAGCTGCGCGAGTCAATACCTGAGTAACTTCGTGTACTTGTGCGACGCCACCTGCGCGGCCATCAAGTTCAGCTGAGGCAATTGTTTGCACACTGTCTACTATCAATAAATCTGGGTCAACCTCTTCTACGTGACCAAGTAGCACAGCTAAGTCAGTTTCGTCTGCGATCAAAAGCGTCTCGGCATTAACGCCAATACGCCGTGCTCGAATTCCAATTTGTTCAGCCGATTCTTCCCCAGAAATGTAAAGCACTCGCCGTGGTTTGCTACCAGCTCGCGCAAACTTATCTGCGGCTTCCAGTAACAACGTAGATTTTCCAACACCAGGTTCGCCGGCTACAAGTACACATTGACCAGCGACTAATCCGCCACCTAAGACCCGATCAAATTCTTCGATACCAGTAGAGGTTCGTTCAACTTCACCAAGGGGAATGTCTTTTACAGGACGAGCGGGTTTCCCAGGTGCTACTCCAGCAGTTGAAGTGCGAAGTCCCACGCTGCTCGCGTTACTTGTTGATTCGGTAACAGAACTCCAGGCTTGGCATTCTGGACAACGCCCAACCCATTTGTGACCAGCCCAACCGCACTCGGTGCATTTGTAGGTTGGACGCGCTGCTTTCGCCATGCCCTTAGATTACGGGTTGGCACAGACAATCAAATACGCGCTACTAGAACTATTTAGGTGTAGCCGGGTGGATCGCGAGGTACTTGATTGCTCGGGTGTTATTTGTTGCCTTTGCAGCTGCAATAACCTCTTCGCGGGCGCTGCAGTGCTCAGCCAAAATTTTGTAGGCTTTTTTCCCCATAAGGGCTGTGAGTTCTGGTTCGTAAGATTGGTAAACCGCGCGCGCACCAACATGTGCTTCGGTAGCGGTTGTGCAATACCAATCAAGATCTACCCCGCCTGGACCCCAGCCACGCCGAGTGTATTCCTCAATACCTATGACCGTTATTTCCACATCATCAGGTCGCGTAACTTCTTCGAAAGTGCGACGAATTG
>ERZ888423.609-NODE-609-length-35978-cov-16.064944_pt1 | contig 35978 bp, 30 predicted proteins | sample MGYA00520523_ERZ888423 | MGnify/ENA primary metagenome ERZ888423 (study PRJEB32303, sample SAMEA104408611) | aquatic metagenome | biome: Brackish water; feature: Pelagic; material: water | place: Baltic Sea | collected 2014-06-08T10:24:00 | depth 30,27 m ... | reverse complement strand
ACAAAAAGTACTTCGTCGTGTATGTCTTTGGGATGCGACGTAGAAAAACGCACCCGTAAAGCAGGGTCTACTTGCGCTACTTTTTCGAGCAAGTTAGCAAAGCTTACACTGCTTGCTTTTTCGTCTTCAGTTAATTTATCAAAATCTTTTCGCGCACCGCCACCATACCAAAGGTACGAGTCTACGTTTTGACCCAATAATGTTACTTCTTTATACCCTTTGCTTACCAAATCTTGTGCTTCGGCTACAATACTTTCGGGGTTTCTGCTGCGCTCTCTTCCACGGGTCAATGGGACCACACAAAAACTACACATATTGTCGCAACCTCTTGTTATACTGATATACGCTGTAACTCCATTGCTATTGAGTCGCGTAGGCTGAATTTCGGCGTAGGTTTCTTCTAGGCTTAATAATACGTTAATAGCCTTATGCCCGTCTTCTACCTCACGAAGTAAAATAGGTAATTCCTTATACGCATCGGGCCCAGCTACTATGTCTACGAGCTTTTCTTCTTCAAGCAATTGCTTTTTAAGTCGCTCTGCCATACAGCCAAGTATGCCAATGGTCAAGTTCTTGTTCTGTTTTTTATTATGCCGTAAGTGCTTCAGCCTATGGCGGATTTTCTGCTCTGCATTATCACGGATAGAACACGTATTAATAAAAATAATATCCGCTTCCATCTCATCATTGGTGGTTTCTACACCTATTTCTGACATGATAGAAGCTACTACCTCACTGTCTGCAAAGTTCATTGCACACCCGTAGCTCTCTATAAACAGCTTTCTTTTCTCCGTATTCTCTTGTATTACTGCCAAAGCGATGCAAATGTAGCGACAGAAGTAATGACTAGGTTGTGATAGTCACAAAAAAATAAATGTTGTTGAAGTATCTGACAAGATAATTCATAAAAAATACCGATTGCAGCGCCCAATAGGAAAGAACCATGCTTTTTTTATTTTGGTTAAATTTGCCTGCGCTTGAAATTAAAGATAGACTTCGAAATAGCTCAGAATGAATTGGCTCAAACGTGGCCTAGCTTTTTTATGCTTGGATCCTGTTTTGCGCAAAATCAGGCCGATCGAATGGCTCAACTAGGTTTTGACGTGGTGAGCAATCCCTTTGGGATCATCTATAATCCTGTAAGTATACAAAATCTACTTCAACGAATGGGTAACAATACGGCGTATACCGAAACTGATTTTAATCAGCGAGACACCGTTTTTTCTTGGGAACATCATGGCGATTTTAAGTATTCCGGCGTTGCGCCTGCTATAGAAACGTCTAATGCTATCCTAACTACGGCTCGCCAGGCTGCACAAAAAGCAGATGTGATCTTACTTACTTTAGGAACTTCCTTCGTGCATACGCACAACAACATCCTCGTTGCCAATTGCCACAAAATCGCAAACCACGAATTTGAACAAAAGCAGTTGACGTTTGACGAAACTAAAAACAGTATTGAACACTCTATTTCGCTAATTAAACAGCTAAACCCAACGGCATCTATCATTATTACGGTAAGTCCGGTTAGGCATTTGCGCAGTGGCATTATAGAAAACAGTAGGAGTAAAGCGGTTTTACTAGCAGCGCTGCATGAAGTCTTGCGCAGCGTTACCAACGCCACTTATTTTCCTTCTTATGAATTATTTATAGACGAACTGCGTGACTATAGATTTGCCAAAGAGGACATGACACATCCTACACCACAGGCAGAAACCTACATCTGGGATCGCTTTTGTGAAACGTACTTTTCAGCAACTACACGTGATATCATCGAACACGTCAAACAATACAATTTATTTGCAGCGCATCGGCCCATTCACTCTGCTAATGAGCATTTACAGAAAGTCGCAGAAAAACGAAATACCTTACAGCTTACATACCCATTTTTAAAGATCAAATGAAAAAAGTACTTATAACGGGAAGCAATGGATTGCTAGGCCAAAAACTATTGGATCTATACCTTACTATAGAAGATATAGAACTCATTGCCACCGCTCGTGGTGAAAATAGATATCCGCGCAAGGAAGGGTATACCTATACCAGTCTAGACATCACCAATGAAAAAGAAGTACAACACGTTATCGCCCAACATGCTCCAGATTGTATTATAAATACTGCTGCTATGACCAACGTAGATAGCTGTGAAACCGATAAAGAAGGATGCGACAAACTAAATGTAGACGCTGTTGCCTACCTTATTGCAGCCGCAAATACCGCAGGTGCTCACCTTATACACTTGAGTACCGATTTTATTTTTGATGGTAAAAAAGGGCCGTATAAAGAAGACGATGAGGCAAACCCACTAAGCTACTATGGCCACAGTAAGCTACTTGCCGAAAATATGGTGCGTGAGTATTGTACGAAGTGGAGTATCGCACGTACGGTTTTGGTATACGGCGTAGTAAATGATATGAGCCGAAGCAATATCGTTTTGTGGGCTAAAGGGGCTTTGGAAAAAGGGCAACCAATCAACGTAGTGGATGACCAATTTAGAACACCTACCTTGGCAGAAGATCTTGCCAAAGGATGTCAATTGATAGAGCATAAACAAGCTGAAGGTATTTATAATATCAGCGGAAAAGATCAAATGAGCATACTAGAACTTGTGCAACGCGTAGCTAATTATTTTGATTTAGATGCGAGCGTACTGCGTGTAGTAAGCAGTGAATCGTTAAATCAACCTGCTAAACGTCCGCCTCTCACGGGTTTTGACTTAACCAAAAGCAGAAAAGTACTGGGCTATGAGCCACATTCCTTTGAACAAGGAATTGGTGTATTGATGGAGCAGTTGTAGTATTAACTACAACCAGATAATACCAATAATAAAAAGCAATAATGCCAACTGCAGAATTCTGTGTATGGGCTTTTTATTTTTTTCAATAAGCCAAATCATCAGTAGTTTTAAAACGGCGATGCCGCCCAATATTAAAAAGAACTCAGGTTTGGTATTCACCATCAAAAAAATGGCATCTATCGCATAGCTAATGATAAGTATTACCTGAAAAATTCGCTTGCTGGTTTCAATCCCTATCTTGGTTACTATACTCTCATAGCCAATTACTACATCACCTTTTACCCAAATAATATCTTTGTAAATCTCTCTAGCAAATAGGACAAAAAATAAATTAGCACCGTATAAGAAAAATATCAGACTTAAACTCTGATAGTAAAATACCAAACTAAAGAAAGCAAATACTGTTAAGAAGCTAGCCGCGAGTTCTCTAATCAATACTATTTTACTTAGCTTATGGGAATAAAACCAGAGTGCAAATGTGTAGAAGGCAAAAAATATAAAAATTCTCCAAGAAGCATAAAGGGCTATACTCAAGCCTAAAAAATTGAGCAATAAATAAAAATTGAGCTTAAACCCACGACTTACTAAATTTTGAAAACGAGTACGATGTGGCCTATTGATTAAGTCTCTCTCGATGTCATAAAAATTATTGACAATATAACCTCCGGCAAGTATTAGTGCCGTAGATAGGATGATAAGATGAACTTTAACTTCTAGCAACGAATGAAAAATATCTTCTTTCACATTGAATGCAAAAAGAAAACTTATGTATTGTGCAATAGCCGTAAACAGCACGTTTTTCCAACGAACCGAAGCCAGTAAAGCTATAATCTTAAGATAAATAGAATCGCGTTTCTGAGATATAATCGCGCTCATACACTAGCGTTTATATACGATGCACCAACTCTAGCTCGTAGCTACTTAGTTGTTTTTGTGCCTTTTCGTAATCTCGGGTGAAACCCAAAATATAGCCCCCACCACCACTTCCGCAGAGTTTAAGGTAGTAATCGCCTGTTTCGATTCCTGTTCTCCACACTTCTCGAAATGCCGGAGGAATCATAGGACTAAAATTTTGAAGTAGCAATGCTGAAAGATGTTTCAAATTGCCAAACAACGGATTAAAATCTCCTTTTAAGAAAGACTTAATGCACGCGTCGTTATACTTTCTAAGCTCGGTTTTCATCATATTACGAAAACCTTGCTCTTTCATTTTCTCCATAAAAATTTGAACCATTGGTTGCGTTTCTCCCGGAGATTGGGTGTTTAATAAGAAGATAGCACCTTTACTATCTGATGTTTCTAGGGGCAGACCTACGGTGTCTAAATCTTCTTTAGACTTAATCACTACCGGAAGGTTTAAGTAACAAATCAACGGATCTAAGCCTGAACTTTTACCGTGGAAATGAGATTCCATTTGTCCAAATATGGCTTTCAATGCTGAAAGTTCACCTTTGTTGACATTTTCAGAATCTATTTTATGTATCGCATATTTGTCGTAAATAGCTGCGACAAGTGCGCCACTACTGCCTACGCCAAAACCTTGAGGTATCGTAGAATCAAATGAAAGTCCCTGCTGAATATCTTTTTTGAATGCTTGTAAATCGAGTTTTGCTATCCCCTCATCAGAAGTATCAAGATACGATAAGTAGGTGTAATAGGTACGCAGATGCTCGTTTGATTCGGAGTACTTGTCTTCTGCAAAGTGAAATTTACCCTTGTAAAAATTATAAGGAATAGACAGTCCCATTGCATCTTGAATAATGCCATACTCACCGAAGAGAAGTATTTTACTATAGAAAAGTGATTCTTTAATCATTTAAGCGAAGCAAAGATAGTTATTTTGATTTAGGATGAGGGAAATCGGATGTATATACGCTGATTTTAGATGTATGCTCGACCATTTTTTTGTGCCTAACACTTTTGATTAACTACGGTAACACTATTTAAGCTTTTATAAATACGACATCAACACAGATTTTTTTCTGCTTAAAGTCTCTCCGCTCCCATTCCCACATCATCGTGGATAAACGCACCGTTTTCACAGTATTGAGCGAGTTCTTCTTCTATAAATGCTTTTGCGGCGGCCTGGTCTGCCTGCGGATACAGAAAATGTACATTGGCTCCTGCGTCTAGCGTAAAGCACCATTTTACTCCATCTTTTTCTCTTTTTGCCCAGATAGCTTCTATGATTTTGAGCGTATTGGGCTTCATTAAAATGAAATACGGATTACTACTCATCATCAAACTATGCAGTGTGAGTGCTTCGCTTTCTACCAGATTGATAAATCCATCTAAATCTCCTGATTTTAGGATGGCTTTAATCGCCGTCATATTCTCGCCTGCTTGTGAAAATCGAGCAGTAGCATACGGATTATCATCTATGAGACCGTGACCTACGGTGCTACTGACAGTCTTCTGTCCTTTGTGTACTAGTAGTATGGTATCGCAGTAGCTCTTGAATACTTCTGCTACATTATCATACGCTATCGCAAAATTGTCGCTGCTCCCTGCAAAATCACTGTGCTCACCCCACTGCCCCATTGGTCCATAGATGCTTCGGCTTGCACTTCCACTTCCTAATCTGGCCAGTATAGACGCAGTTTGTTTGAAGTCTTTTTCCGCTAATAATCCTTTTTCTTTTGCAATATCGCAAATACAAAGTGCTAATGCGCTCATACCGCTGGCGCTACTGGCTATACCGCTACTATGCGGAAAGCTATTACTGGTATCTATAATGTACTTCCCTGTGGTAACGAATGGAAAGATATGAGCGATACGTTTTAGAAACTGCTCTATCTTAGGCACAAAACTTGGTTCGTGGTTTCCTTCCAAAAGCACGGTAATTTCTAAATCGGCTTGTTCTACCAACGTAAGTTTGGTGGTTGTAGCACAATTATTTAGCGTGAAGCTAATAGAAGCATTGCTCGGCATTTGAGTTCCTTCCGGCTTTTTACCCCAATATTTTACGAGTGCTATATTGCTAGGACTCTTCCAGGCGGCGGTGTAAGTGGTCATTTATAATTAGAAGTAACAAAGGTAAACGGTGTTTAGTGAATACAAAATGGGTTATTTGATAAGTTCAGAATAAGATAAAACGGTTTCAAATCCTTTTTGATGAAAGTAGTTCGGTGTTTGGTTGTCACCACACGCTAAAATAAAATCACCGCCCCAAGCACCTAAACTTTTGATCGCAAAAGGATAATCTGCAAATAATTTTTCTTTTACCGTAGGCATTTCGATTATGCCCGAAATACATGTTTCATGTGCTGTAATAAGTTGCTGAAACGCATCAAAATCTTGGCAAGCAATCAGCGCTTCTGTTAGGTTAGAAATAGTTTCTATATCCTGAACTTTGACTTTTTTGCTTTTGTATGCAGCTATTCCCTCACGGCTATCTTGTTTTTGGTTCAAGTGAACGAGGTACAACTTATCTTTAAAAGAAGGTTGGTACACATAGCCTTCCCACATTGCTGGACTGCGATACAAAACATCCCCTCCAAGCATCCCCACGGCGATGTCGTATCCACTACCTCCAAAACTAGCTTCTAGCAGTTCAAAGGCATCTACTTCTGCCCATTTAGAAATATTGCAGAGTAAGGTGCTGCTGCTGCCAAGCCCCCAGTTATTTGGAAAATCAAGATGCGTTTTCACTACGTAACTTCCGTTTTTCAAAAACTCAGGATTTAAGGCAATCGCCTTAGTTAGTATTTGACAAAGTTTATCGCTTATCGCATTGGTGTTGCACACATCCATCGGATGCGTTTGTACCTGTATTTGATTATTAGCTTCTACCAATAAAAACTCTTCTCGGTACCAGGTTTCACCTTCACTGTCTATGCTATACCACGTTAGTGTATTATCGGCCAGGTTTTCTTCAAATAACACTTCCATTTTCTGGCCCAATTTGGTGGGCACCGCCAAGGATAATGCAGAATCTAATACCACATACTCGCCTGTGATTAATAATTTGCCATGTGAAAAGAAAGTTTGCACGTGTGCGAATTTAGCAGAACCCCAAAGTTAAAATGGTACGATTTCATACTTTTCTCAAATAGCGCACCATTCTAGGCCTTTTCCATTCCCTAACACTCAATAGTACGGCCCGATTATTTTTATGTTTTATCCGTAAATTTCTTATTTATACCTATTCAAGCCAAGCATAAATCATCAAATTTCATTACGTTTGAGGTATAAAATGAGTCCATCTGAATTAGCATTTAATAAAAACGAAGACACCAATAAGATTTTATTGAGTGACTACGCCAAATTAGCTAAGAAAATATACCAAGGGGGTGGTGAAAAATCTGCCGCTAAACAAAAAGATCAAGGCAAATTACTAGCACGTGAGCGCATTACTTACCTTAAAGATGATGACGCTGACTTTTTAGAAATTGGCACATTCGTAGGATATGACATGTATCCAGAATACGGAGGTTGTCCTGCAGGAGGTGTAGTAGGTGGTATTACCAAAGTAGCGGGTAGACAATGCCTAATTGTGGCCAATGATGCTACAGTTAAGGCAGGTGCTTGGTTCCCAATTACCGCTAAAAAGAACCTTCGATTTCAAGAAATTGCCTTAGAAAACAACTTGCCCATTATCTATTTGGTAGATAGCGCAGGCGTTTTCTTACCCATGCAAGACGAGATATTTCCAGACAAAGAACACTTTGGTAGGATATTTAGAAATAATGCCATACTCAGCAGTAGAGGTATTCCTCAAATAGCTGCAGTCATGGGAAGTTGCGTTGCAGGTGGTGCATACTTGCCCATTATGAGTGACGAGGCTCTCATTGTAGATAAAACGGGAAGTATATTTTTAGCAGGCAGCTACTTAGTAAAAGCAGCTATCGGTGAAAATATAGACAACGAAACACTCGGAGGATCTGTTTCCCAAACAGACTTATCTGGGGTTATTGACGACCGTTTCCCCAATGACGAAGCTTGTTTAGACCGCATCAAGTTTTTGATGGATAAAGTAGGATCATTTGAAAAAGCAGGCTTCAGTAGAACCAAAGCATTTAAACCTAAATTAAAGGAAAAAGAACTTTACGGACATCTACCGGCAGAACGTTCTAAAACGTATAACACCCTAGAAATTATTCATCGATTGGTGGACAATTCTGAGTTTGAGCAATACAAGGAAAAGTATGGGAAAACTATTCTTTGTGGTTATGCCCGCATAGATGGTTGGGCTGTTGGCATTGTTGCCAATAACCGTGAACTGGTAAAAAGCGAGAAAGGTGAAATGCAATTTGGTGGAGTTATATACTCTGACAGTGCTGACAAAGCAGCGCGTTTTATCATGAACTGTAATCAAAAGAAAGTACCTCTTTTATTCTTGCAAGACGTTACAGGCTTCATGGTAGGCAGCAGAAGTGAGCATGGCGGAATAATAAAGGATGGAGCAAAATTAGTAAGCGCTATGAGCAACAGCACCGTTCCTAAATTTACCGTGATAATGGGCAATAGTTATGGAGCTGGTAACTACGCCATGTGCGGCAAAGCTTATGATCCAAGACTTATCGTAGCTTGGCCAAGTGCCAAGATCGCCGTAATGGGTGGCGAGCAAGCAGCAAAGGTTTTATTGCAAATAGAAAAAGCAAGCTTAGCTAAAAAAGGAGAAGTGATAACCGAAGAAAAGGAACAAGCACTGCTTTCTAAAATAATCGATCGATACAATAAACAAACAACTCCAGAATATGCCGCATCTAGACTTTGGGTGGATGAGATAATTGACCCACTACATACCCGAAAATGGGTCAGTGCGGGTATAGAAATGGCCAACAATGCACCTGTGGCAAAGTATAATGTAGGTGTGATTCAAACTTAAAAATTAATGAAAAAGTATAGTATAATAATAGCGCTAATTGCTGCTACATCAAGCATTTATGCTCAAAATCCGAGTGACCAATTTTGGCATTTAGCACCAAATAGTTCTAAAATAAACTCCGGAGTGGGGCTTGAAGAAGCCATAGCAATGATGAAGGATAAAAAACCTATTACAATAGTGGTGGCAGTTGCTGATGCTGGTGTCGATGTTTATCATCCAGATCTCAAAAATAGGCTATGGACCAATAAAGGTGAAATAGCCGATAACGGTATAGATGACGACGGAAACGGCTACAAAGATGATGTTTATGGTTGGAACTTTATCGGAGGCACTATTGAGGATAACTTGGAGGTTACTCGAGAATACCGCCGACTGAAGACTATTTATGAAGGCAATACCGAAGCGCAAGAAAAAACCCCGACGGATTATGCTAGATATCTAGCTATAAAAAAAGACTTTCTGGAAAACAGCGTAAATGCTACGCTCTATTTTGAGGCCTACGAAGGTTTAAAACTGGGTATGGATTTTTTAGCAGATACCTATGGAGAGGATATGACAATCGCCGAACTAAAAGCGCATCAAAGCAAAAGCAAATTTGAAGAGTCTGCTAAACAAGTGCTTTTAAGTAATTCAAAGAAACGACCGCTTAATTTTAAGGCGATGAGAGAAGGCTTAAATGAGGGATACGAACATTTTAAACAACAAGCGAAATACAACTACAATGTAGACTTCGACCCTAGACCAGAAAATGTAGGGGATGATTACGCAGATGTAACCAATAGAATTTATGGTAATGACAGCGTTTACTATGGTGAGCACTCGTCTCATGGTACTCACGTTGCCGGTATCATAGCAGCAGATGCGAGCAATGATTTTGGCGCTCAAGGTATATGTCAAAGTTGCGAAATTATGAGTATCCGAAATGTACCCGATGGAGACGAGCGCGATAAAGATGTAGCTAATGGCATTCGATACGCTGTAGATAATGGCGCTAAAATCGTGAACATGAGTTTCGGAAAAGGGTATGCCTACAATGTAGACGTCGTTAAAAAAGCCATTAAATACGCAGAGAGTAAAGGTGTACTGCTGGTACATGCAGCAGGAAACAGCAATCAAAACAATGACATCACTGACAACTTTCCGAAAAATTTTGATGCCAGCAATAACTGGATTGAAGTGGGTGCACTAAGTTGGATGAAAAAGCCAAATAAAATTGCAGAATTCTCTAACTACGGTCAAAAGGAAGTGGATCTTTTTGCCCCGGGAGTGGCTATTTATTCTACCACACCTGAAAATAAATACGAAGCATTTGACGGAACCAGTATGGCAAGTCCTGTAGTGGCAGGCGTAGCTGGTTTTGTGTGGAGCTATTACCCTAATCTTACCGCTGCTGAGTTAAGAGAAATATTATTGGAAAGTGCTATCCCTATTAAAGGCCGTCAACGTATACCTGGTCAAAAAAAGAAAGTTAACATAAATACTTTAGCTAAAACAGGCGCAGAAATAAATCTTCCAGCTGCATTAAAACTTGCCGAAACTAGATCTAAATAAAAGATGAAAAAGCTATTTTACTTCCTCACGTTAGTTATTGTTTTTATGAGTTCTTGTGGAGAACCAAAAATAGCCGTAGATCAAATACTCATTGCAGACAAAATTTATATCTGCAATGAGCAATTTGATGTTACAGAAGCTATTGCGATAACCGATGGTAAGATTGTAGACTTTGGCACAGCGAAAGAAATTAAATCTAAGTACGCCGGCAAAATTGAAGAGGTAGATGGTACTATTTATCCGGGATTTATTGACGCGCATTCACACTTTTACGGGTATAGCTTAACCTTACATAAAGTTAATTTAATCAACGTTAGTAGCCTAGACGAACTTATAGATAGAACCATAGCATTTGCCAAAACGTCCAACGAAGCTTGGATTACTGGCCGAGGCTGGGATCAAACTACATGGGAAGAGAAAGGTACCTTAACGAATAATTTACTAAACGCCTATTTCCCCAATACACCCGTTTTTCTAAAACGAGTTGACGGGCATGCAGGATTGGCCAACGCTAAAGCACTAGAGCTAGCAGGCATATCTGTAAATACTAACGTGGCAGGAGGAACTATCGAAATCCAAAATGGACGATTGACAGGTATACTTACCGATAATGCAATGAATCTCATTGACAACATTGTTCCAGCACCTTCTAGATCAAGTGAAATTAAAGCGTTACTAATGGGCCAGCAAGCATGTTTTAATGCTGGACTTACTACTGTAACCGACGCAGGCTTAGATCTAGGTACGATACTACTCATCGATAGTTTACAAAAAACTGGAGATTTAACCATTAGGGTATATGCAATGGCTAATCCAACCGATGAAAATTTTGAATATTTCAAAAAGAATGGTCCTATTGCTAACGATAAACTGCAAGTCTCCTCCTTTAAGTTGTACGCCGACGGATCTTTAGGTTCTAGGGGAGCAAAACTCAAACAACCTTATTGCGACCATGCCGATCATAGCGGTGTGTGGGTTACAGAACCCAACGAACTGGTGAAATTATACCAACAGGTATACGATATTCATTTTCAAGCCAACACGCATTGTATAGGCGACAGTGCCAATAAACGTGTATTGGAGATTTACGGTAATTTCCTAAAAGGAAAGAACGATAAACGCTGGAGAATTGAACATGCCCAAGTGGTATCTCCAGAAGACAGAACCTTATTTTCAAAATACTCCATTATACCTTCGGTACAACCTACTCATGCCACCAGTGATATGCGTTGGGCAGACAAACGCTTATGTAACACGCGAATGAATGGTGCTTATGCGTATAAAAGTCTACTCAAACTAAATGGATGGATGCCATTGGGTACAGATTTTCCGGTAGAGGATATCTCGCCTTTAAAGACATTTTTTGCCGCTGTTTATCGACAAGACACTAAAAATCAACCTATGGGCGGATTCCAAATGGAAGAAGCACTAAGTCCGAAAGAAGCCTTACTGGGCATGACTTTATGGGCCGCGCGAGGCAATACTATGGAACAAAAAATAGGTTCGCTCGAAAAAGGCAAACTTGCCGACTTTGTTATTCTAGCTGAGGACATCTACCCAGAGAAATATATGCTGAAAACAAAAGTAACCGGCACTTATTTGGAAGGCGTTAAAAAGTAAATCGTGCTTTAGTAAACTTATTTAGGTTTACTTAAATTTCTATTTTTCTAAATAATACAATTGATTTAACCTTCTCTTTGAGGCACAAAAAATGGACGATAAGATGAAAAAATCACTCCAATTGTCCATATTTTAATTGGTGCAAAGTCACTCGTATTGAGTGATATGTATATTACCCTCTATCGCTAAGCGGTGTAAAGGAACGAGACACCGGTCCTGTATATATTTGTCTAGGTCTGCCGATTGGCTGTTTGTCTTCCATCATTTCCTTCCATTGTGCGATCCATCCTGGTAGACGGCCCAATGCAAATAGTACGGTGAACATTTCCACAGGGAAGCCCATAGCTCGGTAAATAATACCCGAGTAGAAATCTACATTAGGGAACAACTTACGTTCTATAAAATAAGGATCAGAAAGTGCAGCTTGTTCTAGTTTCTTAGCAATCTCTAAAGTGGGGTCATTAACACCTAATTTCTCCAAAACTTCATCTGCCGATTTCTTAATAATAATCGCTCTTGGGTCAAAGTTTTTATACACTCTATGGCCAAAACCCATTAAACGGAACGGGTCATTTTTATCTTTAGCCTTATCAATATATTTTTGAGCATCGCCGCCATCTGCCGCTATTGCCTCTAACATTTCTATTACTTGCTGATTTGCTCCGCCGTGCAATGGACCCCAAAGAGCCGCAACCCCTGCTGATATAGAAGCGTATAAATTAGCATGACTAGACCCAACCAATCTTACCGTAGAAGCAGAGCAGTTTTGCTCATGGTCTGCGTGTAAAATTAACAACTTATTCATTGCACGTACGAATACAGGGTCAAGTTCATAATCCTCCGTAACATGCTTGAAAGTCATATTCAAATAGTTCTCTACATAGCTTAGGTTATTTTTAGGATAAATAAGGGGGTGTCCAATTCTATTTTTAGATATCATTGCACACAGTGTTGGCATTTTAGCCAGCAATCTGGTAATGGTTCTCATGCGTGCTTCTTCTCCAGAATTCGGATTCAAACTCTCCGGATAAAAAGAAGATAAAGAGGATATCATCGCAATAAGCTGTCCCATAGGATGTGATCCTGTAGGCCAAGCATCAAACATATTTTGGATATCTGTATTTACAAGAGTATGTCTTCTTATTTCGTTATCCCAAGCATCATATTGCTCTTTGGAAGGCAACTCACCGTGTATTAGCAAATAAGCAACTTCTAAAAACTCTGCTTTATCCGCTAATTCTTCGATAGAATAACCACGATGCCTTAATATTCCAGCTTCTCCATCCAAATACGTAATACTACTTGTAGTACTTCCTGTATTTTTATATCCAAAATCTAAGGTAACAGCTCCAGTGGCAGATCGTAGTCCACTAATATCTATTCCTACTTCATTCTCGGTACCTACCAATAAAGGAAGTTCCGTTTCTACTCCGTGAATGCTGATTTTTGCTGTTTCTGACATTTTATTCTGATTGACCCTAATTGGATGTTGCGAAAGTACCTTTATTTATACTGATTTAAAAGACTAACAACCATATTTTTAGTATGTTTTAAGAATGAATTAGATTTGTAATAAATAAAAAATAAATGTCTGAAGATATTGTACAAATAATAGGTGGATTAAACACGAAAGCTGGCTTAAAACAGCATATTTATAGAAACACACTTACGGTATTTGAAGAACTAAAAAGATGTGCTAAAGATATAGCCGAAAAACTCACTCCTGAGGTTATCAAAAAAGACCCATCTCTAGAAGTACAGTTTTTTGAAAAAGGAGAGTTCGAATTTCACCTTAAATTCAGTGGGGACACTATAGCATTTATTATGCATACCAACGTATTTGCGTTTCCCCCAGAGCATGAAGTGAGTAAAATGGAGTATGTTACAGAAGCTTATGGGAGAGGATACTGCGGTATGATAATGGCCTATAATTTTCTTTCAGATTCTATAAAGTATCAAAGACTAGGCGATATCGGCTATCTGTTAGCTCGACTCTTTATAAACTCCGAAGGACATTTTTATGTAGATGGACAACGACAATTAGACTTTTTGTTCAAAAATTTTAGCCAACAAGAAATAGACGAAACGGCCATCATTAAAATCATAGAGCAAACCATGCTGTATGCACTCGATTTTGACCTCTATGTGCCTCCTATGGAAGCCATGGGAGATATGACCTTGGAACAAAAAAACTACGTAAATAATCCGAGTGGTTTTGCAACCGGAAAACGTTTGGGTTTTAAGAATGAATAATTTAAATATTCAACTCCATCCACTCCACTCCATTGGCTGTAGCTTTGAAGGAACTCTCTCGCATTTTATCGCTATCATACACCCACGACAACGTATTGAAATCGTTAGCTGCAACCAGTAATTTGTAATGGATTAGATTTTTAACCGCATCTGCTATTACACTGGCTTTTTTTTCGGCTTGCACCTCCGAAACTATGCTCTCAAAACTCTCCGAAAAAATACACAACCGGAGCACTTCCATCTCCAACTCGGGAAGCTCTATCATTTTAATTTTCTTTCTTTCCATTGGTATTTTAACACTTGTGATAACGGCGGCAAAATGGCCATGTACATGATATGAAACGGCTGTCCTATCAAAATGGTTTTAAACCAACCCAATAAACTAAAAAACGAGCTAAAGGAACTGTAAAACTTATCTTCGGCAAGTACCTTGAGCACTACCAATAGTGCTGCTGCTGTGCATCCCAAACTACTGAATGACAAAAAAGATAACAGTATCACCAAGTTATACAACCATACGAAAGCAAGTACACGTGTATTTTGTTTTAGATCATAATCGCCATTTTTGCTGGCCCACCGTATCCGTTGATTCAAAAATTCCCGAAAATGCTGTGGCCCCGATGTCATTACCATAGCATCTTGTTTTTTATTAAAACAAATCCCCTCGAGGCTAGTAGCATGCACATGTTGCATTAAATAGATATCGTCTCCACTGGCTTTATTCTCCCTATAATCGAATGATTGCAAAATATTTTTACGATACGCCAGATTCGCACCATTACATAGCATAGGCTTTCCCCAAGCTATATGTGCCGCTCCTATGGCTATAAGTGCATTAAAGTCTAACCTTACCATCTTTGACCAAAAATTAGTCGTTGCATAAAAATCTACCGGACCGCTTACCAACTGCACTTTTTCATTCGCAAAAGGATGAAGCATAGATACCAACCAAGTTGACGGCAATACACAATCAGCATCTGTTTGCAGTACAATATCCCCAGAAGCGTGCTGCCACGCCAGTTTTAAGGCTTCTTTTTTACCCGTTAGTGAGTTATTCAACACTTTGTGCCTAAGCGAAATATTATTAGCCGCCAGAACCTTCACGCTGCTATCCGTGCTATGGTCGTTAATTAAAAGTACTTCTACTTGGTGCGGCCCAAGTTCTAAACCATTTAAAGAGGTAATCAAATTCGTTAAATTTTCGGCTTCGTTGCGAAATGGGATCACGATAGTTACTGAAGTAGCAAACGACTCGTTTGTAGGAGACAGCTTTATGTTGTTCCAGCGTTCAGCATACAAACTAAGTAGCCTATAGTACCCTACTCCCATAAACAATATGATGCAAATATAGAGTATCATCTAGTTCGTATTGTGCTACTAAGCAAGTATAGTGTTCCTATTAAACCAGGCAAGATCAAGTTAATAAACCATAAACAAGTTACGGCATGCAAGATGGCATTATCTGAGAGTAAACCCCCAAACAAAAGAGTAGTTACAAATACACGAACTCCTATATCAGATATAGCAGGAACTGGCGCCACGCTTTGCATCACATAGGCAATTGGAATTAAGGCAATTGTATACACAGGTAAAGAGAAATTTGAGAACAGTTGCAACAGTAAAAAAAACTGAAAAGCAAAAACAGTGTACCGAATAAATGCAATCGCCACAACCCGCGCAAACAGCTTGCGATCATACTTTTTTATAAGCTTAAATGCTTTTGTAATTTTTTTGGGAATTCGCGGCTTTAACCAACGCAATAAGGGTTGTATAAAGAAAATAAGTAAGCAAATTAAAACCATAACCATTACCAACATCCACACCTTATTAAACTCCTGCCAAACAGAGCCATAATCACCAAAAAAAGCCATGACTACCATGCACGATAGACCTATACCGTATGTCATTAACACCTGCGCTATATTACCTGTTACGGTAGCAATAACCACTTTAATAGGATGCAGTTTTTTAAGTAAAAGTCCGCGTCCTATGTACTCCCCCGAACGTGCCGGCGTAAAATTACTTATTGCCATACCTCCCAAAATCGTAAAAAATGCTCTAATATTAGTCAGTCTAATTTCTGATCGGATTAACAGCTTAAATTTTTGCGCTTCGGCGTTCCAATTTACCAGCGCTAGTATGAGGACTAAAGAGAAAATCAACGGGTTTTTACTAAATTGAAGAACTATATCCGTAAGATTACCGTTGTCCATTTTGGATAACTGTATCACAAAGAAGTATATAGATACGATACTAAATATCCATTTTAGTAATGGATATATTCGTTTATAATCAAATGTTTGCGACGCGTGGCTCAAGAGTGTATTATCTTTAGATGGCTATGGCTACATTTGCTCCTTAGCGTGGCGAAAGATAACAATTACGATAAGATAATCTTGGGAATAGACCCCGGAACTAATATTGCTGGTTACGGTATTATTGGAGTTACTAAAAATTCCATGGAGCTAATCAGTATGGGCATTTTTGATTTACGAAAAGAAACAGATTATGCCAATAAATTGAAGGCTATATTCGAAAAATGTACCCAGTTAATGGACACATACTTACCAGACGAAGTGGCTCTAGAGGCTCCTTTTATGGGTAAAAACCCGCAGAGTATGCTTAAATTAGGTAGAGCTCAGGGTGTAAGTATGGCGGCGGCACTTAATCGGCAGATTCCTGTTTTTGAATATGCACCATTAAGAGTTAAGCAAAGTGTTACCGGCAAGGGAACTTCTAGCAAAGAACAAGTAGCTGCCATGGTTCAAGTTTTACTAAATCTAGAAACCAAACATTCTAAGCTAGACGCTACAGACGCGGTAGCTGTGGCGATATGCCATCATTTTATGAATAGTGGCGGGCCAGCTAAACCAAAAGAAAGCTATGGAAGTTGGGCTAGTTTTATCAGCAAAAACCCGGACAAGGTAAAGTAACTATGCTAATTGAAACGCAGAAGAAATAGTCTTAGCAATTTCTGTCATTCTCTCTGGAGATAAATTCAATTTCGGATTTGCAAAACTTACATCACCTACCTCGTGTATAGGGATAAGATGAATATGTGCGTGAGGCACTTCTAATCCCACTACAGCTACTCCTACTCTCTCACAAGGAATAGATGCATCTATCGCATTAGCCACCTTTTTTGCAAATAAGGTTAACCCACTATACATGTCATCGTCTAGATCAAAAATATAATCTACTGCTACTTTAGGAATAACCAAGACATGCCCTTCTTTAATCGGGGATACGTCCAAAAAAGCCAAGAACTCATCCGTTTCAGCTATTTTATAACATGGGATCTCTCCCGCAACAATCTTTTCAAATACAGTCACTAAAGACCTATTTCTAAAATCTCGAAGTGAATAATACCCGCCGGAACTTGAATCTCTGCTATTTCACCTAGTTTCTTACCCATCAGGCCCTCTCCAATTGGAGATTTTACCGATATTTTACCTGCTTTCAAATCCGCTTCACTTTCATCTACGATGGTGTAACTTACTTCTTTATTTACTTTTTTATTGAGTAATCGTACTTTGCTCAGAATATTCACCTTGCTTAGATCTATATCTTTGGGATCAATTACGCGGCAATTAGCCATCGTATTTTTCAGTTGAGATATTTTCATCTCTAATAGTCCTTGCTCCTCTTTCGCAGCGTCATACTCCGCATTTTCAGACAAGTCACCTTTATCTCTAGCATCTGCTATTTGACCTGTAATACGTTTACGCTCTACCTTTTCTAAGTGCGCTATTTGTTCAATCAAAGAATCATATCCTTGTTGGGTTACATAGTTTATTGCCATTATTTTTATTTTGTTGGTTGTATAAAAACACAATGTTGCGGCTCTATGTGAACCGCAACATTGCAAAGATAATTTTTATTCGTAGGTATAACCGATATTATTCGCCTATATTAAGTCGCACACCAAAAGTATGAGAACCTCCAAATGGATTAGAATGTCTGTATGCATAATCTAAACCAAAAGTTGTTTCAGAATCTTTACTAACAGGTACTTCAAATGTAAAGCCCCCTGTTATTCCGGTGAATGCATTCGTTCTTGTATCGTAATTTAGGATACCTTTTTCGTAGCCATAACCAGCTCTTAACTGTAACATTTTTTTGTACCCATACTCGGCACCAATTGTAAATTGATTGGCAGAGAATGCGTTATTCGTAAATGTAAAAGCAGGCGTAAATCTATGAAAATAGGTTTCATTGTTTTTGTCTAATCTGACGTCATACGACGCGCTAATATTCATTAGAGTAGGAAGGTTAAAACTTGCTGCACGCTGACTTACAGTAGCCTGTTGATCTGTTTCTGGATCCGTTCTTTTTACAGACAAACCATCACCAGAGTATGCCGCATCAGGACCTATATTTTTAAGAGAAACGCCAAATTTAACATCATTTTTCTTCATCTTGTTATACCCTTTATCTTTGGGGTTACTTCGTAAGGTCGTGATATATTGTATCCCTGCATCTAAACCTAATCCTTGTGCTTTTACATTGGTAATAGACTCTGAAAAAATCTTAAAACCTACGCCACCAGATATCTCTCTAGTAAACTGCTTAGAATAAGCTGCAGAAAGATTAGTAAATCTAGGTTTGTATGTTCCTATTCCTCCATCTGGCTGCTCATTTGTAGTAATAGGGATGTCTCCCAAATCATAACTCATAACGCTAAAGCCAAGTACTCCATTTCCCCCTAAATTTTGGGCAAAACCAAACGTATTGATATTAATATCACTACCTAGTAACCACGCTGTTCTTGAAAAGATGATTTCTGTTTTCGGTGTATAAGCTAAGCCGCCAATATTGCTGTACATGGCTTCTAATCCGCTTACGCTGCTCACAGAAGCCCAACCCCAGCCGGCACTTCTTCCCCAACCATTAATATTTAGTTGTGTAGCACCTGCTTGGCCAATACGGTCCGGATTCCCAGCCATAATAGCTGTTGTAGCTGACAATAAAATCGATAATATTATAATTTTTTTCATTATTCTTCTAATTTTAAATGTTACAATGCCTAGAATGAATCCAAGTCTAACTCACGCATTACACCCATCCATTTTAGTATTTTCTCTCCAAGCTCACCTGCATCAATATGTATGATATACATACCACTTGCTATCGGCACACCTGCACCATTTTTCAGGTTCCAATCTGTTTCCGTTGTTAAGTCGTCTTTCTTAATTCTTCTAACAAGTGCCCCATCTAAGGTATAGATTGATATATCACATTTTGGTGGTAAATTGGTAAATTTAACTCTGTTGTCAATAGCACTGGTCTCGTAAGTAGAGTATGCATAATATGGATTAGGAACTATGTTCGCTAAATCTATAAGAGCTTTTTTACCAGCCTCACTATTTACGTTGTTGTAAATATCATCGGTGTTAAATTTATACTTTGGTAGTCCATCGTTGACAGCTGAAGTTTCTGGAGTTCTACCGTACGGCAATGCAACGCGAAGTTTGATAGTAACCTCATTCTGAGGTACTGGCATACCAGATGCATTTTCCTTCATATTCTTACCTAAGGCCAAATAAGTAGGAATTACCCAATCGCAGTTTTGATAAATTTTGGTTAACGCCTCATATCTCTTATCCTCTGCCATAGTTGGAACTATAGTATTGAAAATATCGTAGTATGCGTTTCCTTTATCATATGCTATACCTGTCTCCGGGAGTTTAGGGTGCTTACTTTTAACCACACCTTGATGAGAACCCATTACGTATATAAAATGACGCCCACCAAACTTTGGATACAACGCACCTCCTACAAAGCCCTGATCATCGGTTGGATTCCACTTCATATCTCGACCATTTTCTGATCTTAAGTATGAATCTTCACCAATAATAATGTTCATTCTTTCTCCTGTATTTAAGTTAATCGCATACCCTGGGAAGATGGTTTTACCAGGAGGCAAATCTGTACCCTTATAGTTTAGGGTGCCTTTTCTCATATCAAATTTCTGAGCTCCTCCTTCATTTAGTCCAGGATCTTCACCCATTTCAATCATAACACACTCGGTCCATTTACTCTCATCTGGCGTAATTACTATATCTACATTGCTCAAGTATTGTAAGTAAATACTTGCTGGGTAATCATATCCAAAAGTAAAAGGCTGCTCCAAATTAACAGGTCTTGAAGGAGGTCGAGTAGGATCCACTTTTGCGGTTCTAGAAACTAATCTATTCGGAGCTATTCGCCCATCCCAAATTCGTTCGTATGCAGCTCCCCTATCTATACTTCCAACATTTGCGGCGTAATCATGCCAAGAAGGTTCGTTAAAATTAGTGTTAGCGCCTTGTAATCCTGATCGAATCCAATCGTAAGCACCAAATTGTCTTGCTTGCGTTACATCTTGATCTTTTACAGCAGTAAGCCATTCGTTACTTGGATCAGAGAAAGTAACTGACCAATCTATCAATCCATTTTTAGGATATAATGCTGAGTTTCTTCCTGGCGCTGCTATTTGTTCCACCGTTACTGCTAATCCCCAATCAAAAATGGACTTCCCAGTAGTTGACTCTAGAATAATTTGCTCGTTTTTATAGCTAATTGCAGTATCGCCGTCAATTATATCTCCGGTTTCAATGCGTTCTAGTTTCCACGAAACTCTACTCGCAGGTAGGGTGTCTTCGTTTCCAGTAATAGCCTGACCTCTGTATGGCACTAGAGACAACTCGAAATTACCTTTTGGCACTTTAAGTGGATCTATTACTTTTATGTCAATTGGGCCATGTCCATTCTCATACTTAGGATTAGCTGATATCCCATCTCTTAGTATCTCATCTTTGGTTTCTTGGGTAAGTTCTAAGCTATTAAAGCCATTTCCTTTACCCGATAGTCTAATCAATTCGGGACCATCTCCATAAAATGATGGAGCCGAAGAACCCCCATACTTAGGTGCTAATTTATGTGGTGACGCAGAGAATTTCTGTACTCTTCTTCCTCCTAGATATGGTGTAGTCTGACTATTGCCTGCAGCATAAGATACAACTATATAGTAATACGTTTTAAAATTAACCAATGTTTTATCAGAGCCTGTTGCAAATTCATCCTCCACAATTTTAATAGTATGCACTAACCCCTCGTTATTGCCTCTAACTTTCAGCACAGGAATACTTGCTCCAACATCAGCCTTAAACTCACGATTGATCAATGTCTCAAAATTGTCGGTTAAATCACATTGAAAAATTTCTCTTGCTTTAGATAAATCATCTAACTCCGATAAACTTACTCCCCCATTTTTCAATTGAAATACTCTATACCCCTGGAAAGTAAATACTTCTGGTTGATTTAAACCATTGATTATAGTATCTCTATAATTCTCTACAAATCGAGAATTAGTATTTCCTAGAGAAAGCACTAATTGCTGATCTTGCTCGTGCACTTCTACGTCAGGTGCATCAGGACCATCAATAAGATTAAAACAAGAATTAAATAGTTGTTGTGCTTTTTTACTTGCTTCTTTTAGCAAATCTAATGACCCAGAAGCACCACCAAAAGGAGCTCTTGCCCATACTACTCCAACAGTAAGTCTTTGAACAGAACCTGGCTCTAACTCAAAAGGACCAGATGACTGTATAAATCTTCTATCCGCAGGCGAGTTTCCAGCCTCTTTCTCATTCCACATTTTTTTGTTATGTGTTGGGTCTGTGTCCCCTGGGAACATCCAATCTGCTTTAGTACCATCTGTTCCAACTATACCGTCACCTCCATAAAGAATATCGGTACCCGTTCTCCATTTACCTTGTAAGTAGTTATAAAAATCTGTAGCTAAACTTGGATTACCATTTACCGTGTTCGCATCATTATTGTAATAAACGAATTTAGACATCCCAAGCTCTTTTTCAACCAACACCCCATTCTCAAGAACTTTAGCAGTTGGCCCTTCAAAGAAATCAACTCCTACTGATGGTGGATTTAACCCGTAACCTGTAACTCCTTCATCATTATCATCACCGTTATAGCAATAACCTAACGAAAGACCTACGTCACAACCTACATAATCATCATTATAGAAACCCAGATCTGCATCTACCCACTGACCAAAATATGTGTTGATTAATTTAGTAGCCCCTCTATTGGTAATTCGAGTCGTGTAGAAGGTCATATCATTAATCTCGTCATTAGTTGCAAACGCAAAAGCAGTTGTTTGCATCTCAACCCCAATTGGATCTCCTTGTGTTTCAGAGTGTACATTTCCTTTATCATTATAAATCCACCACAACATTTGATCGGGTTGATCTACTCCTTCGTTGGGTATATTAACACCCTGACATTGCTCTCTTAAGATAGGATAATCACCTCCTGATGGTGTATAATATCCATTACCATCTACATCTTTATATGGTGCAAGAGGGTATACATCACTCGGACCTTGTCCTGGCCAGTCATATAGTTGGTCAGCTGGCTCTGTAACTAAACCAGTTGCCCAATCAATAATATTTTTACCATCTACTTTGAATATTTTATCCCACTTTTCACAAACCGAACTACTCGTATTTGCTGTATTGGGATCTAATGGTCCCGGCCAAAAGTCTGAACCACGCTGACGATAAGTCATAGCTGCAAGTCTTAAGTTACCGCCTAAATCTTCGCCTCCTATCCAAATAGCCCCAGAGAAAAGACTGTTTTTACGAACAGAGTTCAAATCTTCTATTTTTGGAATTTCATATTTAGCAGCATTAAGGTCCCACCACATGTCACCACCATTTAATATCTTGGTACGCACGTTGTTGATATCCAAATCTGCACTTTGAGTAGCCGCATCACAATCGCTACCAAATTTCATCTTTTCAGAAGAACCTCCACTGCGTGTGGTACGTGGTGCTTCTAGATTCACATTTTCTCGTGCAATAGTTACTATGCATAAAAGCATACCTAGCACTAATGTTATTTTTCTTATTTCTTTCTTCATCGATTCTATCTTTTGAGCTGTGTTACTTTTATTAGAAATATACTCTGACACCTAATCTTGTTAATCTTGGAACAGAATAGCTATATGGGTTGTTAACCTTTGCATTATACATGTCAACGTAAGACTGTGTACGAACTTGATTTTCTGCTTGCTGAACTCCAATTGGAGAACTTAACCAACCATCATTATTTGCTAAACCCGTAAATCCATAAACACTTTCTACGTTTTGCGTATTTAGCAAGTTTTGAACCCATAAGAAAACGCTTAAATCCATAGCATTTCTTCTGTATTGATCTTTAGTGTGTTTTTTCTTAATTGTGAAATTTTTATTAAAGTTGGCATCTACTTTAAACTGCCAAGGTAGTCTAGACCCAAAAGGATTACCATCTAAAGTCTGTCTTCCGCTTGAGCCAATAGCAACACTGGCAATTGGATTGACATATGCAGAATATGGCCCTCCTGATTTAGTGCTAATAATAAAGTTTGCTCCTGCATCTTCAAAAACTCGTGTTTTGCCCCAAATAGGACCAGTATAATCATTGCCACTTTTAAATCTGTAGTCTAAGATTGCAGTGATTTGATGTCTGATATCACGCTCAGTTGGATAAAGAGATCTCAAATTAGGAAGGTTAGCTTGAATTAACGTTGCTGCAGAATTTACGTTAGATCCTGTACCATCCGCAAAAAGTAGTGAATAGTTAAGCGCTAAAGAAGTTCTGCCTTCACCTCTTAACTCATACTCTGCTCTAAAGTTTTTAATAGTTTCAAAATCTAAATTTTGGTAACTATTATACGAAATAGGATACGATTGATCAATTCTAACCAAGGCATAATCTCCAACAGTTTCTCTATAGGCTGCTATTAAGCTTAACGCTGAGTTTTTTGATAACGTTTGTTTAAATCCTAACTCGTAGCTGGTAGTGATACGTGGCTTTAAGTTTGGATTTGCTAAGACACTACCTTGATTTGATTCCAGGTAAGCATAGGCATTGATTGGGGCAAAAATGGCTCCGTTTTGAGGACGTTGCGCCAATTTATCGTAATTCGCAAAAAACTGTGCTTCAGAATTAATCGGGAATGAGAACCATACCCTTGGCAATACATTAATTACAGGGGTGTAATCTTCAAATGATTCATTAACCAGTCCTTCTTTGGCATCTACCAAAAATGGCTGTATCCTGCCGCTATTTGAGTTTTGAGCTAGTAATGCTGGATTAGACAACTCACTACCATCGGCATTATACCATTTGCTTCCGTCTCTATAACCAAGCACTTTTTTAGGATCATTAATGTCATTTACATAAACCACATAATCATCTCCTATGTTAGCAGGTATATCGTATCCGTTTAATAAGGCAGCTCCTCTTCCAGAAGCTATATTGGCAAGCTCCCCGGCACTATAGGTAGGAAATAATGAATACTGATCTTTTATGCCACTCTGATTTGCATCATAACGCTCTACACGCACTCCTAATCTTAAGATCAAATCTTTGAACTGGAATTTATCTTGTAGCCAAATTGCACTGTATACCGGAGCGAATGAACCGATACTCTTATTTTGTGCGTCGTTAATAAAATCATTAAGACCGAATTTTTTACGTGTTCTTCTACCTAAATAATCATACCCATAATAATTTACGTAGCTATTACCGTTGTTCCATAAATCTGCTGCACTAAACATTTTTAAGTCAAAAATACTTGGATCTAAGCTATTGATGTCTATATAAGAGGTTTCTCCATATAAGTTACCGTTGATATCTTTGATACCTTTGTCTATCAGTTTTGCTCTAAGATTTTTATCAAACGTTTTTTGTTGATCCTTATCTACTCTAATATTATAAGAAACAGAATCAGTAAATGTTCCAAAGTCATCATAAGAATGTTGACCTCCTATAATATAGCCGTTTTCTGTAATTTGATCTAAACTAGAAATATGACTATTAGCCAATAATGGCATTAATCTCCATAAGTTAGTCGCCCCAATTCCCCAACTACTAAACGAGGTTTGCTCGTAGTACATTCCAAATTGTAAATCATGTGAATTTTCCAAGTTTAAAATAGCCTCACCTTGTGCATATGCAGCAGCTCTTTCGGTTTGAGACTTAGAATACCCATTATTACCTGCACCTGGATTATTCCATAAAGAATAAGTTAAGCCTGGAGTAAATCCATTGAGCAAACCTAACTGCTGAATAACTTGATCGTCGCTAAAGATACCCGTTCTGTTTGAACCTCCAAAAGCTGCTTTCGCATAATCAAAGATAGCTTGGGTGTAGTTTGCTCTTTCTGGATTCTTATCGCTCGCCTCAAAAGTGATGTTGTTTGTTCCGTAATCTACCAGATTAAAGAATCCTGCACGCGTTACCGTATCTCCTTTTTGATCTATAAAGCGAGTCGCCTCTTCAGTGTATTGATAAACCGGTACTCTGTTAGAAGTGAATTTACCGATATGACCGTAATCGAAAATATTGTCACCGAAAAGTATATTTTGAGTTTCGCTCCAGCTACTTTGATAATCTAAACGAATCGTATAAAATGCATCCGAAAACAATGATTTTTCTTTCTCTTTATCGTCTTCAGATGTTTCTCCTAAACGTTGAGTATATTTCAAATAGGTTCTAAGTGTTTGATTAGTTGAGTTACTATAGTTGCTATAGTCCATCAAACTTTGTGAATAATTCCAATTGTTGCCTTGACCTTGGTTGTAACTTCCAAACAGCGTAAGGGAAGTGCTTTTGTTAGGCAAAAACTCAATTTTACCTTGTGCATTTCCTACATAGGCTCCCACATTTTTCCGAGCTTTACTCCACTCCAAGTCACTTTTATCCAAAAGCAACGAGCTATAGACAAACCCTGGGCCATTAGGATTTTCTATGATAGGATTTTCTTGAATCTTTTGAAGTGATGCATCTTTTAAGTAGTAAAATCCACCATAACCTGGACTAGGATCTGCCGTGTAGTTAATATTGGCAGCAAATTGATAGCCTAAAGCCACATATTCTTTGTCTCCTCCTCCTTTATTTTTAACCCATAATGGACCAATTGAAGAAAATTCTGCTTGATTGTAATGATATGGATCAAAAGGGCTAGATGATATAAGCTCAAAGGATCTAAACGTCCCTCTTGATGGACCTTTTGTGGTAACACTAATTGCTCCTCCTGTAAAGTCACCATATTGAGCAGGAATACCTGATTGAATAATATCTATTTGGCCTTGAGCAGATTGAGGAACGCTTGCGCTACCCACAACACGCACACCATCTACGAAGTATGCAGTACCATCTGTTCTACTTCCTAAAAAAGAGATGCCGCCATTACCATCTTGATTTGCCCCAGAAGTTGTAGCTGCTATTGCTCCTAAATTACGCGTTGGCAATTTAGCAATTTCTCCAGCGCTCAATGTCTTAGAGTTTTTATCCTTCTCAATCATCGGCTTACCTGCACGAACTACAATTGGGCCCAATACCTGACCTCCTCCATCTTCAACACTGGTTTGAGATATTTCAATATTCAAAAACTTGGTACTATTGGATGATACTTCGATATCGGTCACTTGCTTATCTTGATAATCAATATACTTAACTGTAATAGTATAAGACCCTGGATCAAGAGCATTGATTACATATTTTCCATTATCATCGGTAAACGTTCCACCCTTGCGAATACCATCTTTTTCAAGTTGGATTGTCGCGTATGCGATAGGAACCTTGGTTTTAGCGTCTGTAATGTTTCCTTGTAACTTTCCAAAATTGGACTGAGCATACACGGAAGACCCTAATAAACAGGCAAATAATACGGTAAGTAGTTTATTCATAAACGTTGTTTTTATACGGTTTTTTGGAACTTCAATATTTGTTATAAAAATGCAATAATTCAAATTAATTTTAGGTAGGGGTTACTTTGGGTTCACAAGTGGGTGATTTCCCATCCAATTTACGATCTTATTTCCCAACACTTTGGCTAATTCTTGAAATGAATCTTTAGTTAAACCACCTATATGAGGCGTTAGAATAACACCGTTATTCCCCCCTAAATACGCCAATTCTTTCTTTTCGTTTTCACTTAATGCTTCTAATAGTTCATTGGGTAAAACATCCAATGCAACTCCCCTTATTTTGTTCGATTCTAAACCACCAATTATATCTGCTAAGACACAGACTTTACCTCTTGATAAATTAAGTAAATAGAAAGGTTTTTTCATTGAATCTATAAACTGTTTATCAATCATGGCTTCAGACGCTTTGTTCAAAGGTACGTGCAAACTAAGTATATCTGCTTGATCCTGAATCTCTTTTAAGCCTACTTCTTGTACATTTTCTGATCCAAATCCCGATGTATATAAGTCATAGGCTATCACCTTACAGCCAAAAGACACCAATTTAGCTGCTAATACACGTCCTACATTACCGTAACCAATTATCCCCACACATAAATTTGCTAGTTCTACACCCTCATTACCCTTGCGATCCCAAATTCCATTGAGTATCTCTTTGTGGCCTTTATTAATATTAGCTAGTAAACTAAGCATCATTCCCACGGTTTGCTCGGCAACGGCATTTCTATTCCCCTCGGGGGCATTGAAACAGATAATTTTATGCTCTTCAGCATAATCAGTATCTATGTTATCCATGCCAGACCCTAATCTCCCTATTACTCTTAGTTTGGTTGCCTTAGCCATCCAACTAGCGCTAATATAAAGCTTGGTACGAACTATTAAAATAGTCGTCTCTTGTATTGCTATTTCTAACTCTGCTAGAGTGATATGAGGGCGGTAAATAACAGAGTGATTTTCAAGCATATCCAGCAAAACCGGATGTACTTCATCAATAATCAATATATGGTGCGAATCACTCAATTTTTTTAGGTAGTGCAAATATCTAACTCTATTGGTTTCTTTCACTACAAAGAAGCCATAATGGATTTTTTTTATTAGTAGAGGATAATGGGTAAGTGATACGATGTATCTTGATACTTATGATTACCTGAGTAACACTTTGGTGAAATTTACTTTTTTACCCAAAAACACTTCTGATTCTTTTAAAAATTCATCGGTAAGATCAGACAAATAATATGCGTCTTCCTCTTTGGGTAAATGATTATGTAAATTATTATTATTTAAGTAATCATCTACTTCTTCCGCAATAATTTTAGGGGTATGGAGCACTTTTAGCCCATTGCTAAAATAGTTTTCTATTTGCTGATAAATAATAGGGTAATGGGTGCAAGCCGGTATTAATAACTCGCAGTCATTGAAATCTTCAAAATACCGATCAAACACAGGGAAGAGCACCTTTTCTTCCAAAAATCCATCTTCTATAAGAGGTACGAGGAGAGGCGTCGCCTTGCTAACGATCTCTAAATTAGGGTTCAGATCAGCCAAAGCCTGATTAAACATTCCAGAATTTATGGTCTTCCGTGTGCCTATTATTCCGATTTTTTTATACTTGGTTTGCCTCGCAATAAGAGATACGATAGGGCTTATTACCTCTACAATTTGAGACGATGAATATGGGAGTAAATTCGTTTTTGTAATAACCGTAGTTGCACTATTGCAAGCAACTACAACCATTTTACAATTTTTATCTTTGAGAAAACGGGTAATCGCCATCACATAGCCAATAAGAGCATCTTCGCTTTTATCGCCATAAGGCAAATGAGCAGTATCACCAAAATAGATGAACTGCTCATTAGGAAGTTTTAGTTGCAAAGCTTTGAGAATAGTAAGTCCTCCAAGCCCTGAGTCAAAAACACCTATAGGTTGTGACGCCTCGATAATAGTATTATTTAAGACCTAACTTAGCTTTTACAAGAGCCATAATATCATAAGAAGCATCGCTGTAGATAATGCTGCTACCATCTGTAGTATCCATTACATAAGCGTAACCATTTGCTTTAGCTACTTCGGCAATAGTCTTCTTTACTTTTTCTAACAATGGAGCAAGTAGCTCTTCTTGTTTGCGTTGCAATTCTTCACTAGCTCTCTGGTTCAGTTCTTGTAATTGTTTTTGAAGATTTTCAATTTCCTGAGCTTTTATTTCCAACATCGCTTTAGACGCATTTGGATCCTCAGTTTGTTTCAAATAACTCTCGTACTTGGTTCTTGTCTCATTTTGTTTGTCCGCAAGTATTTGTTGCCACTGCTCTTGCTCTTTCATTAATTTTTTTTGTATGCTATCGGCCTCAGGCATTGCTTCAATAAGCTGGCTGCTATTGATATGTGCTACCTTAGTCTGGGCTTGTACTGCCACAAAGGCAAATAACATTACGAAAATTCCAACTGCGTTTCTCATCTGGTTTATTATAATTTATATTTAATTGTTTGTAATTTTAAACTTTTAACGTGGGGGCAGATCATCAACTGTATTATCACGACTTCCTGGGGGTAAGTTGGCATCATCTTTCCCTCCATTAGTTGAAACTACCCCTAACTCTTCTAACACCTCTCCACTTCTATCGTACTTAGAATTGGCTACAAGCATAAGCATATCTCCGCTTTTATCAAAAATAAAATCCAAGCCATTAGACTTTGCTATTTTATTTATTGCTTCATATACTTTGTCTTGAAGGGGTTTTACTAACTCCGCTCGTTTCTTAAATAATTCGCCCTCATAACCAAACTTATCATTCTGAAACTTTTTCGCCGCTCGTTCCTTCTCAATGATTTCGTTTTCACGTTTAGTTTGGACATCTTTTGTCATAATTACTTTTTCTGCTTGATACTGCTTGTACATCTTATCTACTTCAGCAAATTGAGCATCAATTTCTTCTTGCCATTGTTTGCTTATTTCATTAAGCTCTGCTTGCGCTGATTTGTATGCCGGCAGTTGACTAAGGATATATTCAGAATCTACATACGCAAATTTCTGTGCAGAAACCTGCAAGCTAAAGATAGCACTAAAGGCTAGAAGGAGTGTTGTTTTAATAAGTACTTTCATTATGATCTCGTTTCATTCATAAATAACATAAATGATGCTAGATTGCCTAACGTGATGCAAACATATAAAAAATACCCACTGTTACTTAATTTGGGGGAATTTTTACGCACAGAATAACTGTAGGGTATAACGTACACTAGTGTTTTAACCTTATGGTCTCTGTCTGAATAGTATTGCTCACATTAAGCGCCCGATCTAGTAACGCTATTTTTAGTTTAAGTGAATCCGGTTTAGATAACAGTGGATTGGCAGAAAGCTTAATGGATATGTTACCCTTAATTGCTTTGTATTTGCCGGCAGGAGTAAGTACCGGTATGCGCTCATGCTGATTGCCATATGGAGCACCTAATTGATCTTTTAGTTCTATAAAAGCGCCAGAAGCATCCACTACTAAATACGTAACTGGTAAATTATGAAAATATGCACTCCCAAAATTGAACGGTGCTGCGGTATCGCTACTGGTTAAACCAATGTCTCCATCCCCATCTTGAAAACCAATAACAAGCACTATTAAACTATCATTCCCTAACGTGTCTTGCAAAAGAGAAACTTCATTCAAGCTAATTTCAGGCACATTACTAAAAGACACTTCATCAGATTTACAACTGTATACATGAAATAGTATCAGTAGAGAAACTACTTTTGCGGTATATATGGTCCATTTGCCTAGCATAGAAAATATTTGGAATATCTCAGAGCACAATTTTAACGAGATATCGCTAAAGATATTTCGATTTCAGGCAAAAAATAATTCAGTATATGCTCAATACCTTGATTTAATTGACCAAGATGCTTCTAAAATTGACCGTTACACTCAAATACCCTGTTTGCCCATTACATTTTTTAAAACGCATAAGGTTACAACAGGAGATTTTGAATCTTCCATAATTTTTGAGAGTAGCAGTACCACCGGAATGGGAGTATCTAAAAATTACATACAAAATATTTCCCATTATCATCAAAACTGTCTGCAGATCATAGAACAAAAATTAGGAGACATTCGAGAATATGAAATTTTTGGGCTTTTGCCTAATTATTTAGAACGCCAGCATTCTTCTTTAGTTAGTATGGTTGAATTTCTGATGCATAACAACAAACAAGATGATGGTTTTTACCTCTATAATCACCAAGCCTTAATTGATCGAATTGATGCTTCTACAAAGAAGATACTTCTTTTTGGGGTAAGCTTTGCTTTGCTCGATTTTGCAGAGCAATACACAACTACCAAGGAAATAACCGTAATAGAAACTGGCGGGATGAAGGGTCGTAAAAAAGAAATCACCAAAGAGGAGGTCTATACAGAGTTGAAAACAGCCTTTATAAATGGTGCCATTATTTCTGAATATGGTATGACGGAGTTACTAAGCCAAGCTTACTCAAATGATAAAGGTATATACACTAGCCCATCTTGGATGAAGGTATTACCCAGAGCAGACAACGACCCACTTAGTCACGCTGTCACAGGCCAATCGGCAGCGCTTAACATTATTGACCTTGCCAATTTGAATTCCTGTTGCTTTATAGCTACAGATGATTTAGGTAAAGTTCACTACAACGGGCAATTTGAGGTTTTAGGTCGTTTAGATTATGCGGATATTAGAGGTTGCAGTTTGATGATTTAACATCATTTTGATTCATTTTCAGTTACTTCCGATAGATGATTTAGTTTATCAGACTGATGTTCTTCCCACGTTTTATGCCCAAATTTAGGAGCAGGTGGCTCCTTATAATCAGGGCGAGAAATAACATATCTATTATATCTTATTTGAAGTACCCCATATAATACGGATACCATAGATATATATAAGAACTTCTTCCAAGAGAAATTAAAGTCATCACCAAAACCCAATGCCACAATTAAAATTAGCGCCTGATAGGACGCTATCTTTAAAATATTGGTGACCGTATATCTTGTACTAATCTTCATATTAACCGATTGTAGACCAGTGTTTATGTTGTCTTATGAGGAAACAATAATTATTATATGGTCATTATTTCTTTTTCTTTAATCACTATAGCCTCGTCTATGCTCACGCTATATGACTCTATTACTTTTTGCACATCTGCTTCAGCGTCTTTTGCCATATCCTCACTTAGACCATCTTTTTGCAACAATTTTATCATGTCAATCGCATCCTTACGCGCACCTCTAAGGCCTATCTTACCATGCTCATTTTCTGCTTTTGCTAGTTTTACAATACCTAAACGTCTTTCTTCGGTAAGTGGGGGAACGTTAATTATAACTTGCTCGCCATCATTCTGGGGATTTAATCCGATGTTAGCATACATAATCGCTTTGCCAATCTCTTCTAACATTCCTTTTTCCCAAGGTTTAACAATGATAGTCTTTGCATCTGGCGTGTTGATATTAGCAACTTGACTGAGCGGCACTTTACTCCCATAGTATTCTACCATTACGCTGTCTAGCATACTTGGCGTAGCCCTTCCGGCTCTTAGTTTCGCTAATTCTGTAAATACGTGATTTAGACTTTTTTGAGCTGACTCACGCAACTCATCCATTATCATTTTAATATCCTCATTCATATAGAAGTGTTTTTTTTCCTAACTCTGCAAAGAAAATTAAATATTGCTTGTCTTACAAAATTAATATCTTGTATAAATACAATGCCATGAAAGCAATCGAAACTAAGCTTGCAAAAGCCGCGTTTGCAAAAACGGATGTTTTCTTATACCCAAATGCAAAACTGAGCAAGATTGTGCTTGACATGAGCACATAGATCATTAAGTTTAGCTCTGCCGTCAAAATGATAAGAGCAACAGCAATAGCTGCCTGAATCAACATCGTGTAATTTAAAATTTTTGATTTATTTGGGAATCTAAATTGGTAACTATTGATACCTAAAAAATGAACCACAATGCAAAGTATTATAAATGGCACAAATAGCTTAACTAGGATAGTGTTAAAAACGGAATAATCTAAGGAAAGTGAAGGCACTAAGCTTTCCATTTGAGGAGAGAGTTCCATTACAAAAAGCAGTCCCAGATACGAAAAAACGACCATCAAAAAATAGACAATACTAAGTACAAAGTTTCTAGCTTCTCTTATTCCTGTTCGTACAAAAAGAACAAAAAAAGGAAACATAAGCAGTATACTGATATTACTAACAGCCTGAGCAATCCCCAATAAAATACCAAACAGCATCATAAGCGTAGAAGATTTCTCGGGGTTACTTCCCGCTTCAAAAGCTAAAAAGAAAGCACTCAAACATATTGCTCCATAAACGAGGTCACCAAAAGCCAATGCCGGCATTAACAGAACAGACAAAACTGAAAAGACAACTAAGGGCAGGTGTGATTTTTGACCGAGAATCCCGTTTTTATAACAAAAATAGTCCAACACTAAGCCTTCTGTTAAGAGTAAAAAGACCTTGACAGTCGACATATAGGAATAATCCCCTATGATAACATAAAACCCAAATAAAGTGAGGCAAGCCACTATAAATGATGTGAAAATTTTATGTGTCAGATAGTGAATCAATTATATATAAGTTTAAGAAGCGCAAATCTGCGATTTTTTGAAGTAGGAATTATCAATTTATTAGAAGAAACTTGTTTTGCCTCTTCGGGGATTATTGCCACAAAATCTAATTGAGATTTCAGAAGCTTGGCACTCTCTACCCGTCCATTATTATAAATGGTGTATTGCATAACCTCTCCAGAGCTCCTTAGTTGGTCATTATATAACAGCTGTATGAATCTATCTCCCACAAAAACCACCGCAGAACTATAATAGCCTCCATCATTAATAGTCGTTTGATTTTTAATTATTAGCTCATGCCAATCTAAAAATGCATCATGATCATAGTTTAATACCAGTAATTCATTGAAATTATAGATATTTTTTGATGTGCTTACAGGAATGCCATTCACTATCACAATATCTTCTTGCGTAGCTATTTCTTTTTGCTCAGCAATAATTAGCATCCCCCCATCGCTTCTTGATACTGCTCTCAAGATAGAAAAGTCTTCCGAGATTATACCATCGCTTTGATCCTTTTTAATTCCGCCCTTTAATACAGTAGGGAATTGACCTAATTTACATTGACCTATCCCTTTATCCTTATCTAATTTAAAAAAGAGAACACCTTTGAGGCCATATGAATTAAGTGACGAATAAAACGCCGTAACTATAGCATCATCATTTAGCCTATCGTAGACTAATATTTCTGATTTAAGTGCAAGTGAATCGCTTAACCTAAAATCATTTAATGTGCTATCCTTTAAGTGATATAATAATTGAGTTTCTACCTTTTCTTTTCTTCTTTCTTTTTGCGAAATACAACTTAGAAAATATACTTCCCGATTATTACAAACCAAAATATCTCGAATTAAAAAGGACGAATACGTATAGGGCAATTCAACTTTTTTATGACTTAACTTCCTTAAATTCATGTCAAACAAAGTGTGATTTATAATTATGTCGCCTTTATTACTTTCTTCTAAAGCAAGCAACGAGAGTGTCCGCAAATCGTCACTTACACGCAACCTTAAATCTCCTAGAGATCCCATTTCATTGGGCGGCACCGAGAGTAGCAAAACAGATTCCCCCATACGTTTAAAATCATAGGAATACCATTGAGCTAGGATATCATTCTCTCCCCTAATTTCCGCATACTTAGTTTTGATAACTAGGAGCCCCTTTACTGTTGCAAAAATTTGAAGCAGTCTAGCATTTTTTAACTCAATAACTAGGGATTGATCAATGACCATCTGATGGCTATATTTTTCTATAATTACATTTTTACTGTAAAATCTATTTCGATACCGCAATAAGTATATGCCCGATTGATTTTCCCCTAAAACGCTGGTATATACTGCAGCACCTTTGAGTTTTATCGGATTACTCCATTGTAACACTTGCCCTTCTGCACCAAGGAAGAATAGAAGTGTTGCTAAAGCTAAAATGCGTATATTTTGTGTGTACTTTTGCAAAAAGATATTGAGTCTCACAAATAACGATTATTAATAAGTAAAACATCTCTTGCAGCACCAAGTTATTCATAAAAAAGAACCCGAAAAAGCCATATTAATTGGAGTAGAGCCCAAAAATACGCCCATTAAGTCCAGTAGCATATATCTTGACGAACTTGAGTTTTTAGCCTATACGGCAGGAGCTACAACGCTCAAGAGATTTGTACAGCGGCTTGAAAAACCTCATCCAAAGACCTATATTGGAGAAGGTAAAATGGAAGAGATAACGGCTTATGTAAAAGCAAATGAGATAGACTTAGCTATTTTTGACGATGAGCTTAGCCCATCACAAATACGTAATTTAGAAGAGTTTATACAATGTAAAATTGTAGATAGGAGCAGTCTTATCTTAGATATTTTTGCAAAAAACGCACAAACTGCACAAGCCAAAACACAAGTAGAATTGGCTCAAAGCGAATATCTATTGCCCAGGCTTACACGGATGTGGACCCACCTTCAAAAACAAAAAGGAGGTATTGGAATGAAAGGTCCTGGAGAAAAAGAGATAGAAACGGACAGAAGGGTTATTAGAGACAAAATCGCTAAACTGAAAAAAGAGCTACATGACATCGACAAGCAGAGCATAACCCGACGAAAAAATAGAGAAACCATGACGCGTGTTGCCTTAGTCGGCTATACCAATGTTGGCAAATCTACTATCATAAACTTACTTGCTAAAGCAGAAGTGTTGGCGCAAGATATGTTATTTGCTACCCTAGACAGTACCGTGCGTAAAGTTGTATTCCCTCCAGATCCGGTTACATTTGAGCCTTGCGTATTCTTACTTTCTGATACTGTAGGTTTTATTCGTAAGCTGCCACATCAACTGGTAGAGAGTTTTAAAAGCACTCTGGATGAAGTAAAAGAAGCCGATATTTTATTGCACGTAGTGGATGTTAGTCATCCACAGTTTGAAGAGCAAATGGATACTGTTTCTTCTACCTTAGAAGAAATAGGTGCTAGTAATAAAACTATGATTACTGTTTTTAATAAGATAGATCAATATAAACCGATGGCAACCAGTGATGATATTTTTGAAGATGAGACTATATATGATATTCCTACACTCAAAAA
>ERZ888423.608-NODE-608-length-36000-cov-6.401196_pt1 | contig 36000 bp, 34 predicted proteins | sample MGYA00520523_ERZ888423 | MGnify/ENA primary metagenome ERZ888423 (study PRJEB32303, sample SAMEA104408611) | aquatic metagenome | biome: Brackish water; feature: Pelagic; material: water | place: Baltic Sea | collected 2014-06-08T10:24:00 | depth 30,27 m ... | reverse complement strand
GCAGGTTAGTTGCAGGTTAGTTGCAGGTTAGTTGCAGGTTAGTTGTAAGTTAGTTGTAAGTTAGTTGCGAAATCACTTTTTAAAAGACTAGACCAATTGATCAATTGCGTTTGCCAAATCAAAGTCAAGCTGAGTGATTCCGCCGGCATCATGGGTACGTAGGGTAATGTCAACACGGTTATAAACGTTGAACCATTCGGGGTGGTGATTCATGTCATCAGCGACTTTTGCGACGCGGGTCATGAATGCAAACGCAGAGGTAAAGTTTTTAAATTTAAATTGTGCTTGTATCGAATCAGTTGATTCAGTTTGGCCCGGCACCATTTTCCAAGCAGGGTCGAGTTGAGTCATTAAAGACTGAATATCGAGTTGACTGAGCCGCACCATATTTAAGCCCGACCAATAATTGAAGCAGTCAACATCAACTCTTCAAGCAACGCCATCGACACATCACCTGAAACTGAATAAGGGTCGAGCTCGGGTCGCTCTGAATACTTTAAAACGATAGATGTATTTAATTTAGATAAGTTAACTTGCCCCATTGTCCAGCCACTGAATCGACGTTCACGTATTTCTTGATAATGCAACAACACTACATCGGTGTGGCGTGTATCACGAATAATATGGTTATACAATTTATTAACTTCGGTACGCCCGCCTTCAATGGCTTGAAGGTAAATACCCCCACCATAACAAAGAATGCCTGTTATGCCATTGCTCATGTTATAGCTGCGAGAGGAAGACATAATGGATTCACTTTCTTCCGCTAAGGGCACTTCAGGATTGGCAGGCTTACCTGAATTTTGATCAACGGCACGGCTAACGTAAAGTAGGCGAACAAGCATTATTTTTCCTCACGCGGTAAGAGCGATAAAAATTCACGACGTAAATTAGGGTCTTTTAAAAAGCTACCACGCATCACTGAATTGATCATGCGGCTACCCATATCTTTCACACCCCGCCATGACATGCAGTAATGGGTTGCACTCATTACAACGGCTAAACCATCAGGTTGGGTTTTATCTTGAATCAAATTAGCTAGCTGAACGACGGCTTCTTCTTGTATTTGAGGGCGACTCATGATCCATTCCGCCAAACGTACGTATTTTGATAAGCCAATGACGTTGGTGTGCTCGTTAGGCATAATGCCTACCCACACTTGACCGATGACTGGGCAGAAATGATGACTACACGCGCTGCGCACAGTGATCGGCCCCACAATCATGAGTTCGTTAAGGTGCTCTACATTGGGGAATTCGGTTATGGCTGGCTGTGCCGCGTAGCGTCCCCCAAACACTTCTTTCAAGTACATTTTTGCCACACGACGAGCGGTACCTTGAGTGTTGTGGTCACCCTCAGTATCTATGACTAGGCTTTCAAGTACGCCAGCCATCTTTTGTTCAACTTCGTCAAGCAAAACCTCAAGCTCGCCAGGTTCAATAAATGCAGAAATATTATCATTTGCATGAAAGCGTTTACGAGACTTCTGGATTCGCTCACGAATCACAACAGACATTGGGCGACCCTGATCAGGCGCAGCAACATCATCATGCTTGTGCTCGCTTTGGTTGAGGTCATTTACTTGATCGGTCATGCAGAAAGCTCCGTTAAATGTGTCACTTACACAAATCAACAATTAAAATTTTAGGCCAAACACGTTACGATAAAAAATTATCAATTAAAGAATCTCGCATACTGTAATTGAAATCAAATTGTGCCTGATTAAACACCCATCATACGTTAATGAACAGTATGCCCCAGTAACATGAGGGGTAATTTCGATAGTAAGCATTTAGGTCGCATTTTACCCAAGCCACTTTTGCATCATGTTTGCTGTGCCCATGGTTGGGTCAAGGGCATACTCTTCAAAACCTGCCTTCAGATAGACCTGCCGAGCGAGTACGTTGCCCGTCAAGACTTCAAGCGTGATTTTGCAGCAATTCTGTGACTGGGCATATTGCTGCAAGGCGTGAATTAATTGCTGCCCAACCCCCTGCCCTCTGAAGTCAGGGTGCACAGCAATATCGTGAATATTCATCAGAGGCTGAGCTTTAAACGTAGAATAACCTTTGAAAGCGTTGAGTAACCCAATCGCCTGATCACCCTGCCATGCCAACCATGACACCGCACCTGGTATATCAGCCAGATCAGAACAAAGCCTTTCCAACACCTCTAATGGTAAGGCTTCACCACCGCCCATAGGGTCGCAAGCATACATATTGAGTATGAATGTTAAGGCAGCTTGATCACGTGCTAATGCGTAATCAACGAACGAAATTTGAAATTTATTTGACATGGCGCATTTGTAGCTTAAGATTTATTAATTTTAATCTTAAGCTGCGCGTCATAAATGAGATGCACGCACATGAACGGCACGCAGTCGATACAAGGAATGGGACATGGTTACTTTTATCGGTTTGATCAAGTCACTTGATCAACGCTCATTAACTGATTATTTATCAAAAGTCGGTCAAACCGTTGAGTTATTTGGCGGTACCGTAACGGCTCGAGGCCAAACTTTCAAACCTATTTGGAACGAATTGAATTGCGAGTTGTTTGACTCGTATGTGGAGGTTAGATTTGATACGGTTGAAAAAGCCAATTATTGGGCGCACAGCCCACAGTATCAAGATCTTTTACCAATTAGAAATAAGGCTATGCAAGTGACTTTTTTTGGTATCGAAAAGTCACCGTAGCACCTGCGCAGACATCTGAAAGGTATTACGCTGACAAATCAAAAACTAAAATTTCAGCCTCAACACCCTGTTTGATATCAAGCATTTTTTCTTCTTGAATCAACAGTGCATCACCTGTTTCGAGCTCAACCCCATTGACTCGAATGTTACCCTCGACAACATGTACATAAGCTTTTCTGGCAGGGTTTAAGTCGAGTTGCGCGCTCTCCTCACCATCAAAATAACCCGCGTAAATACTGGCGTCTGCATGCATTTTTACAAAACTTGCATCGCTATTTTCTTGTTTCGTTGACCAAGGGGCTGCAACTAGCGTTAATGCCCCTCGTTTACGCTCTGGCTGAATCGGTATTTGTTCGTAACTTGGCTCAACACCGATTTCATTGGGCTCGATCCAAATTTGTAGTAAATGCGTCTGTTGGCCTTTAGCGTGATTGAATTCACTATGGCGCACACCTGTTCCAGCGCTCATTCTTTGTACATCACCAGGCGGTATGCTTTCAACATTACCCAAACTATCTTGATGCGCTAACGCACCCGACAATACGTAGGTCACAATTTCCATATCACGATGGCCATGCGTACCAAAACCCATACCGGGCTCAATATAATCTTCATTAATAACGCGTAAGTTACCCCATCCCATGAATTTAGGATCTCGGTACTCACCGAATGAAAAACTATGTTGTGATTTGAGCCAACCATGATCAAAATGGCCGCGATCTGCAGATTTACGTAACTGGTTCATAGCGTCTCGCAAGTTAGATATTAAATCTTTAATTAATGAAATTAATGCCTTTTTAACTCGCTTGGCATAAATTCCTTATTAAAAATAGGTTTTAACAGACTGAAGACTTTGATCGTAAAGAATGGTGACTATAAAAATAAAAAACGATATGGGTGTGCTTAACTCGGCGTTATTTGCACATAACCATATCGCTTTTTTACTAAAAACTTATATTAATAACTAGACTTCAATCAACATTCAAAAGCTGTTTAAGAAAAATACTTGAGAGGCTATCTTAAACTGATTATTGTAATAACTAGTCATTTCTTCATTACTTCTCAAGCGTCACTTGCACGCCACTTGCACTAACGTTCAACTGTAGACCTTCGGTTGTGCCTTTCAAAGACATGATCACGCCATGCTCATTTTTTAAGGTCATGTTGCCCACGCCACCACCTAAAGCCACGCTACCGTCAAGCTTGACGTATGTACCAGGAAATTTTGAAATGTTAGTTAAATCATAAACGCCACCAGTAGCTGACATTTTTGAAATACCAATATTGGCGCCCAAGCTTAAGCCACCAATTTTGAAAGTGTAATTTTTACCATTAAAATTCAATTTGCCACCACCCACGCTGCCGCCGATAATGAAGCCAAATTGAGTCTCATTAATAGAAACTTCGCCAACCTGTTTTTTTGCATCAGCAGCGTGTGTAGCACCTGTAACTAGGGCTAAGCCCAAAACTGTAGCCGTAAAAAATGAACGAATATTCATAACATCAGACTCCAAATAATTAAGTGTGCATCAAACACACTTTTCAAACCTAACAATAACATTTTTTGAATATCTAAAAATGTAAACATCATTCGTTGTAAATTAAGAAACTGACATTTTATAAGGCACTTTCATGTGTCAACTTTTTCCAACCACACAACTAAAACAAGGGTAATTGATATGAGCATGCTTTTTTCAGAAATTCAGTTGGGGCCCGTCAAGCTCAATAATCGTATTGTTATTGCCCCAATGTGCCAATACTCGTCAGAGAATGGCTTAGCCAGCCCATGGCATTTGATACATTTAGGCAACCTAACCCTTTCAGGTGCGGCAGCGCTTATTGTTGAAGCCACTGCAGTCGAAAAGATTGGCCGTATCTCTGATGGCTGTCTTGGTTTATGGAGTGACCAACACGCCACTGCGATTAAAAACGTGATTGACACCATCAGACCCATCGCCTCGACCAAACTATTTATTCAGTTGTCACACGCTGGGCGCAAGGGTTCGAGCCATAAGCCCTGGGAATCAGGCAAACTCATATCTTTCGAAAACGGAGGCTGGGAAACGGTTGCCCCAAGCGCAATCAGCCATGGCGCTGATGAGCGCCCCCCTATTGAATTAGATGCTGCAGGCTTAGAGCGAATAAAAGAAGCATTTGTATTGGCCGCTAAACGTGCAACTAATATTGGTTTTGATGGCATTGAACTTCATTGTGCGCACGGTTATTTATTTCATCAGTTTCTGTCCCCCCTCTCAAATCAACGTACCGATGAGTTTGGCGGCAGCTCTGAAAACCGTATGCGCTTTCCTTTATCGGTGTTTGAAGCAGTTAGGGCTGCGATACCTCAACACATCGCACTGGGCGTGCGATTATCAGCTTGTGATTGGGTTGAAGGCGGGTGGACGGTAGCTGAAAGCAACATCATGGCTCAAAAACTTGAAGACATGGGCTGTGATTTCTTACACGTATCAAGCGGCGGCGTTTCAACCCAACAAAAAATTCCAATCGGGCCTGGTTATCAAGTACATTTAGCGCAAGAAATTAAATCGCATGTCAAACACATGCCCATTATTTCGGTGGGTTTAATTAACGACCCCTTACAAGCTGAGGCTATTTTGCAAGAAGGTAAAGCAGATTTGGTTGCATTAGCACGGGGTATTTTGTATAACCCCCGCTGGCCATGGCATGCCGCTGCCGCTTTGGGGGCACAAGTTGAAGCACCTCCACAGTACTGGCGTTGCCAACCGGCTGGTCATACTAAGCTTTTTGACGGTGTACGCAGTAATCAGCGATAAAGGTATTTTTAGCTAGCCCGCATCTTTCATAACCACTGCCGAGTTAAACCATCAACTTAACTATCACCAATTAACTCCGCGGTGCCTGCAAACATAAACCCAATCAGATTAGTCACGAAAGTTATCGAATTGCAAAGGCAATTCGATGTCTACTTTTTTAAGAACCGCCATCGTCGCTTGAAGGTCGTCTCGTTTTTTACCGGTAATCCGTAACTTGTCACCGTTAATTTGCGTTTCGACTTTTAACTTTGCCTCTTTAATGGCGGCGATAAGCTTTTTAGAGGATGCTTGTTCAAGCCCTTGTTTAATCGTTATTTTTTGACGCGCGCCACTGACGTTTTCAAGTGGGTCAGCCATATCAAGACACCGAGTATCAATTTGACGTGCGCTTAAACGTGCACGAAGAATGTCGGTCATTTGCTTGAGTTGAAAAACACTTGATGCCACTTGTGTTACCACAAACTCGTCGAGTTCAAACTTGGCTTCAGTACCTTTAAAATCGAAACGAGTCGATAGCTCTCGATTGGCTTGATCAACGGCATTGGTGAGCTCGTGCTTATCAACCTCTGAAACAACATCAAATGATGGCATAACGTATAACCCCAAAAAAAAACTACAAAAAACTATTAACAAACACTATTCTAAGCAGTTATGGCGATGCTCTCAACTCGCTCTAATACTTTTTCAAACCGTCTTTACCGCTCACGCAAAAATATGACATCATGACTAAGCGGCGAACTTGTTGAACAAGAACTATCAAATCTGCTCTGACCTACAACGCTAAGCTACTACTTTGCCATATTACCCAACAAACTAACGTGACATTTAATGCAAGAGGTTCAACATACCATGCAGGTCGATCTAACCGGTACGATTCAAGCGCTTTATCAATTTCCCATTAAAGGCGTGGCAGGTAATTTACTCACTGAGTCTATCATCACAAGTGTTGGGTTGCAGCACGATCGGCAATGGTTAATTATTGACGAATCAGGGCATTTCATCACGCAACGTCAAATTCCCCATTTGGTATGGATCTTGGCACAAGCCAGCGATAAAGGCTTAATTTTAAACGCCCCCAATCAAACAGAGCTTTTAGTTCCCTGGGCACAAACACACAGCCCCCACACGCCAAACACTCTAACAGTTCAAGTGTGGCGCGACTCAGTCACTGCACTCGACTGTGGCGAGGTCTCTGCAAAATGGGTGACTCAATACTTAGATGTTCCAGGTAAAAGCTTTCGGTTGGTTCAAGCGCATGCTGAGCACCCAAGAAGCGCTAATTTAAAGGGTACAACGTTACCGCGAACCTCTAATTGGTTTAGCGATGGCTACGGCCTAAACATATTAAGCCAAGCATCTATGACCGCTTTGAACGACCGACTGGCAGAGGTTGGGCACGAGCCTGTTGACGCACTACGTTTTCGATCCAATATTATTTTGGCAGGTTTACAGCCCCATGAAGAAGACTCTATTGAAAGCTTAACCATTCACTCAAGCAATGGCCCCGTTATGATCAGTATGGTTAAACCGTGCACGCGATGTGCCGTACCCAATATAAACCCTTTCACAGCCATCAGTTCGCCCGAAGTCAACGATACGCTGGCAGGGTACAGACGATTAATATCGATGAATGATGAAATTTGTTTTGCAATGAACGCTATTGTCACGCAAGGGGCGGGTCACATCGTGAAAGTTGGCGACCCGATTGAAGCCACGCTAAAATTAAGCTAAAAATTAAATATTATCAAAAACTAAGCCAATCTTTAAATTTAACTTTGACCTTAACTTGCACGTCTCTTGAACAGGAGCATGAACATTTACTTGAACATGAACTTGAACTTAAGTTTAAGCTTATGACATGAGCCTAAACCTTTGATGCCATACTGAAAAAAAAGATTCAGCGTGATACAGTAACCGTATAAAAGCATGGAGACAGCAACATGATCATGATGTTACCTTTTTTAACCGCCTTTATTGGTATTGTTTTAGCCATGAAAGGCAAACGTGCGTCAGCTATTGGTGTTTGGGTTATCACGATAGTGATCATGTTGGGTTGGATGTCATACCACATGACTGGCACCCTTAATATTTCACTCTAATGTTTAAAGCTAAATTCAAATATGCATTCAAACATGATCATGACAGTTTTATTGAGGTTTCAGTATGTTTAGTCAATTAACCCATGCAACCCCCGTTGAGCATCGATTATCTTACTCACTTAATCTACTAGCATTGTTGGGTATTAGCTTTTCGTTATTAATTGCTTTTTTTTACCAAATAGCATTTCACGAACTGCCCTGCCCCTTATGCCAATTACAAAGACTTGGGCTCATTTTAGTGGGTATGGGTTTTATGATGAACGCTCAGTTTGGGCCCTCAACCATTCACTACGCCATGGCAATTATTGGTGCGCTAGCAGGTGCAGGCACATCTTTGAGACAAGTGCTCTTGCACATTGCCCCTGGTGATACGGGCTATGGTTCACCATTTTTAGGTTTGCATTTTTATACTTGGGGCTTTATTTCATTTGTGATGGTAATTGCATTCACATCGATCATGCTGTGTGTCGATCATAAGCACTTTTCTACACCGAGACTCCAACGTTTAGGTTGGATTGCCGTTTTGATTATTTCTTTATTCTTAATTTTAAGCTTAGCCAACACCGTTAGCAGCGTGATGGTTTGCAAACTTGGCCCATGTCCAGACGACCCCGTTCAATACTTCCTACCGTTTTAAGTCGGCGTCAGGCACTTTTAGCGTGTGCAGGGTGGTTCGGTTTAGCCCTGATTCCTCACCAACAAAGTTGGGCTGTGCGCTCAACAGTTTCCAACGCCTCGTCTGCAAGCGCCTCAACTGGTAAGGCCTCACCTCTTTCAGCACAAGCCATCAAACAACTTAATCAAGCTGTGCCGGGCGGTGTGGCGGTGGTCCCATTAGGCTTCGCCAAAGAAGCCCCACGTGCAACATTCAAGGGTTCAGATGTTTTGGTGTTAGCTCATCAAAACAAATGGTACGCCTTGGTTGGCTTGTCACTTAATACGCTGCCTGGTGCATATCAATTGTCTTTTGTTGATCAAGAACCTGAAAAAACTGACTTGGCGCTTGAACACAAGCCCAATATTCAATCTGTTCTTAAACAGATGCAAGCCGAGGCAGGGCAGCTGTCGGCTCTGGGTGCGTTTGAAGTGCGCGATAAAACCTACCCAGCCCAACACATCACACTCAAGAATAAGCGTCAGGTCAACCCCAACCCTGACGATTTAGCCCGCATTCGCCAGGAGTCAGCGTTACAAAATGAAGCTTACGCAACCTTTTCAAACGCAGATCCCTCTAATGTTTTATTTGATCCGCCTGTTAAAGGGCGTCTATCAAGCCCCTTTGGTTTGAAACGGTTTTTCAACGGTGAACCGCGCAACCCACATTCAGGTTTAGATTTCGCCGTACCAAAAGGTACACCTGTACAAACGCCCGCATCGGGCCGCATCATTTTGGTGGGAAACTATTTCTTTAATGGCAACACGGTTTTTGTTGATCACGGCTCTGGTTTAATCAGCATGTTTTGTCACTTATCAAGCATTGACAGAAAGCTTGGCGATTACGTGAGTCGCTATGACGTCATTGGTAAAGTGGGCTCAACAGGCCGCTCAACAGGCCCACACTTGCACTGGAATGTAAGCTTAAACAACGCCCGAGTCGACCCCGCTATTTTTCTGGCTTCTAAATAAGGCGTAACGCATTTCACGTCTATTTGCAGCCCATTGCAAAACGGCGTCTTCGGGTATGCCTGCGGCCTCTAACGTCAAGCTCGAAAGCTGCAAACTGGCCTCAAGTGTTTCAGGCACAACTGCGGTCGCCTTCGCTGCGTATAACAATTTCGCATGGCCTTCATCGCGCGCACGCGCAATGACTGGCAATTTCGGATAAAACCGCCTAATGTAGGCCAAAGCACCTAAAGATGCTTTAGTGTGGTCAAGCGTTAGTACCACACCAATTGCTCGCTCTGGCGAAAGTTTAGTCAACAAGTTGTCGTGTGCCACATCGCCCACAAAAATAGGATACTGACCTGCAAATTTTCGAACTAAATTAATATCGCGATCAATGATCAGTATAGGAATATTTTGACTTTCAAGCGCATCGACTACCGCTTGCCCCACCCGCCCAAAACCTATGATAATCATGTGACCTTTTTGCTCACCCTTCAAAGCATTCGGTGCAGTCAAATCGTCTGGAGGAGGAAAACGATGCTCAATCTTTCGAGCCATTAAACGGCCCAGCCTACCGGCCAATGGCGTTAAAAACATAGATATCGCGACCAACAACATTAAAGATTGTCCCAGCTCCGGGTTTAAAAAACCGCTGGCTGTAGCAGCCGCAATCATTACAAAAGCAAACTCGCCACCTTGACCTAACCAAACCCCACCCTCAATGGCTAATGCCCAACGCATACCGCCAATTTTCAGAGCCAAAGTAGCAATGACAGATTTACTAACCATCAGCAGTACAGACAACATTAAAATTTCAGGCAAATTACCCAAGAGTTCGACTAAGTTAACGCCCATGCCAACCGACATAAAAAACAAGCCTAACAACAAGCCGGTGAAGGGTTCGATGGTTAAGGCAACACGGTGGCGAAACTCTGTTTCAGCTAACAGTAAACCGGCTAATAATGCCCCCATGGCTAAAGACAGGCCAACCAGCCAAGTTAAAGCTGAAATACCCAGCGTTGCCAATAAGGTAAGCGCTACAAATGAGTCTGTACTGCCCTCAGAACCCAGCCAGAAAAAAAGAGGTCGTAGCACTTTGCGGGCTAGAAAATAAATAATACCGGCTGCAACGGCTGCCTTAACAAGAGCCAACAACATTTGAAACAGCAAACCTTGGGTACTGAACCACTGCACCATATCGGTTTGCTGTTGCGCACTCGCACCCAGCATGCCCACCATGAGCAATAGCGGCACCACAGCCAAGTCTTGCATGAGTAATATTGAAAAGACTGAGCGACCCATTGGCGTAGACAATTCGTTACGCTGCCTCAACACTTGCATCACAACAGCCGTTGACGAAAACGATAAAATCAAACCAACCATAATGGCATTAGGCCAAGTCAAGCCAACCAGTTCACAAAACAAAGCCAACACTATCGTTGTCAGGCTCATTTGCAACAAGCCCACACCGAACACCCAATGCCGTAGTGTGATGAGCCGCTTAAATGAAAGTTCTAAACCGATGGTGAACATTAAAAAAATGACACCCAATTCGGCAAGCGACGCAACAGACTCTTGACGCGGAAATGTGAACCAAGCCATCCATGGCCATTGCTGGCTCAGGCTTCCCGCACCAAAGGGCCCGACCAACACACCAGCCGCCAAAAAGCCCAGCACTTGATTGACACGCCATTTACCTAAAAGTGGAATTAAAACGCCAGCGAAAACGAGAAATAGAACAATTTCTCTGAAATAGGGAAGCGTCTGATGTGACTCCATCGCTTACGCACCAGAGCACATATTATTCGTTTGGCTTGAACGGAAAACCCGTAAAAATGTTGCGTGTTTGGTCTTGCATTTTGTCTTGCATTTGTACAAACAAGTTTTTGCTTTGATCAACATAATTGTTCATGACATTTTGCAACATGGGTGACTGCAAATTCATAAATTGCGTCCAGGCCTCAGGCCCGAACTGGTTACCGTATGTGTTTGCCGATTGTTCAGTCATACGATCTTGAATCTCTTTAAATGCTTGAATGTTTTTTTCGAGATAAGAACCCATGATGCCTTGCATAGAACCACCATAGAAACGAATGATTTGCGAAAGCATGGCAGAAGAAAACATGGGTACACCCCCACTTTCTTCTTCTAAGATAATTTGTAACAAAATGCTACGGGTGAGGTCTTCACCCGACTTTGCGTCAACGGCTTTAAATGATTCATTTTCAACCACTAACTTTTTAACATCGGCCAGCGTAATATAAGCACTGGTCTTGGTGTCATACAAACGGCGATTAGGATATTTCTTAATTAACCGCTGTGATGAATCAGCCGTAGCATCTGTCATTTAATTTCCAATAATTATATTTTTAAAATCACAAGCTCCCCCGAACTTGGTATTTATCCCATATGCAAACCACCATTCAGAGAAAAGTCTGCACCAGTTGAAAAGCCCGCATCTTCAGAAGCTATCCAAGCAACGATTGATGCAATTTCAGACGGTTCACCTAAACGTTTAACAGGTATCGTAGCAATAATTTTTTCAAGTACGTCTGGTCGAATGGCACGAACCATGTCAGTGCCAATATAACCTGGGGAAACAGTGTTAACAGTAACACCTTTACTGGCTACTTCTTGTGCGAGCGACATTGAAAAACCATGAATTGCGGCTTTAGCAGTGGCATAGTTAGACTGACCAAACTGGCCTTTTTGCCCGTTAACAGAGCTGATGTTAATGATACGACCCCAACCCCGCTCGACCATTCCATCTAGAACTTGTTTGGTCACGTTGAACATACTGTTCAAATTTGTGTCCATCACGGCACGCCAATCGTCTAGTGTCATTTTGCGAAACATACCGTCACGGGTAATACCCGCATTGTTCACTAACACTTCAACTGGGCCATGCTCACTGACGACTTTTTTAAAAGCTTCAACCGTTGATTCCCAGTCACTCACATTGCCAACTGATGCGTAAAATTTGTAACCTAAAGCCGACTGTTGGTCTAACCACTGGTTAAAATCACGACTTGGGCCGCAACCCGCAATAACCGTCATACCTTCTTTAGCAAGTTTTTGACAGATTGCTGTTCCAATTCCGCCCATACCACCGGTTACGTATGCGACTCGATTTGTCATGTTTAAATCTCCTTTAGTTGTTTTTAAACGTATTTTTTATACGCTTTGTAAGGGTAATAAATACTGAGGGTTATAAAAATTTATTCTGCTCGCACTTTAACGTAAGTGCCTGGTGCAGCATTGGTTGGTTTATGTTCAGCGTTACCAAACACGGCCGAAGCCTTAACCTTTTTGCCACCAAAATCAGCCAGCCAAGCGGTATAGTCGGGCCACCAACTGCCCTGCACTTCAGTAGCTGAATCAAACCAATCTTCAGCACTTCTGGCTTTAGCGCCTGCAGCTTGGTTGTCAGCAACCCAATAGTTACGACGATTTTTTTCAGGTGGATTAATGACACCAGCAATATGGCCTGAAGCCCCCAAAACGAAACGATTTACACCTTTGAGTAAACCAGATGATTTGTAACCTGAACGCCAAGGCACAATGTGGTCGTCACGTGAAGCGTATAAATAAGTTGGCGTTTTAATAGACCCCAAATCTACCTTTTGCCCTAAACAGGTCAAAGCTTTGGGTATGCATAATTTGTTTTCAAGGTACATGTTGCGGAAATACCAAGTAAAGAAAGGGCCAGGCAAGTTTGTACCGTCGCCATTCCAGTAAAGCAAGTCAAATGAAACAGGTGTTTCGCCCTTGAGGTAATTAGAAACAACATAATTCCACACGAGCTCATTGGGCCGTAGGAACGAAAATGTATTGCTCAACTCTCGGGCTGACATTAAGCCACCCTCACCTATTTGTTTCTCGCGAAGCGAGGCGTGCGCCTCGTCAACAAAAACACCTAAGACGCCGGCATCTTCAAAGTCAAGCATAGTTGTGAGCAAGGTGACAGATGCTACGGGGTAGGTTTTACGGGCTGCGGCAACCGCTAAGGCACTGGCCAACATGGTACCACCGACACAAAAGCCAAGTGCATTGATTTTGCTTTGACCGCTAATGTCAGAAACGACCTCAACTGCTTTTAAAATGCCGTCAGACAGATAGTCGTCCCAGGTAGCTTTTTGAATGCCATCTTTGTCGCTTTCCAGTGGGTTGCGCCAGGCCATCACAAAAACCGTATGACCTTGCTCTACCATGTATCGAACAAACGAATTTTCAGGTTGTAAATCAAGAATGTAAAACTTGTTGATGCAAGGTGGCACCATTAATAAGGGGCGTTGAAAAACGGTAGCGGTTTGTGGCGCGTACTGAATGAGCTCAAAATACTTATTTTTAAACACAACTTGACCAGCCGTGTTTGCCAAACTCACGCCCACTTCAAACTGACTTTCATCAGAGTGACTGATACGACCTTTCTTGAGGTCTTTCATAAAGTTTTCCATGCCAGTACGCATGGTTTCACCACCCGAATCAATCAAGGCCTTTTGAGCTTCTGGGTTGGTGGCTAAGTAATTAGCAGGTGACATGGCATCAACCCACTGCATAACAGAAAACTTCAATTTATCTTTTACGTCTGAGGGGGCTTGCACCACGTCAACCATTTTTTGCATGGCTTCGCCAGACAACAGGTACAAATGTGCCATCATTAAGTGCATGGGGCTTGAACCCCAAGCCTCTGCTTTGAATCGACGGTCGGCAACAGGCGGAACCTTGCCGTGAGCTGCCGACTGAGAAAGCTTTTGCCATTCAGCCATAAATTCGTTTTGAATGGTTGCCGCGTCTTCTTTGCTGAGGCCTAAGGGCGTTGGCCACTGGGTTGGTTTTGAGGTACTCAAATCATTCACCTAATGAAGCATTTTTTAAACTTTAACACCTTGCTCGATCGTGCGCTGAGTGCTAATAGTTGTCAATGGTGAAAACCAGTAAAACCTTCTAAGTTTTCGACTAAACCGCACCTAGATTTATCAGTTGGCACGTAAAACTCGCACCTTTATTACGGGGAGGTTGTCAGCGTTATATTAATGTTGGGTTAACCATGCAACGGTTGCCATACGACCCGTTTGTCCTTCTCGACGGTAAGAAAAAAAATGGTTTTTTTCGTTAAAGGTGCAACGTTGACTTTGAACAATCTTTTGTGCCCCAAGCCGTATCAAGCGTTGCCCAGCTAGCCCCGCTAAGTCGGCTAGCCATTTGCCAGGTTGATGCGTATCAGGTTTAAAAAAAACGTGATCGGCTTCGTGCTGATCAATGAAGGTTTGATACACCTCTTGACCGACCTGAAACGCCAATGGACCAATACCTGGACCTACCCATGCCGTCCAGTCGTGCAAACTAGGGCTTGCCTGCTGCATCGTTTGCAAAGTGGCCTCAAGCACACCCTGCGCCAAACCGCGCCAACCAGCGTGCGCGACCCCCAGTACCGTACCTGCTTTATCAGTCATCACGATTGGCAAACAGTCAGCGGTCAAAATGGCTAACGGCAAGTCAATATGAGTGGTGACGGCGGCATCGGCCGTTGGCACGGGTTGTTGAGTTTCAGCATGCAAGCATTGATTGGCCTCAAAAACTTTCGTGCCATGCACTTGGTTGAGCCAAATAGGTTGGTTAGGTAAGGCCGTGTTTAATAAATTGCGGTTTGCGTTAACAGCCAGAGGGTTATCGCCTACATGAAGGCCTAAATTAAGCGATTGGTAAGGTTCGACGCTCACACCGCCTTCACGGGTGGTACAAAAACCCGCAACGGATTGCCCCAACCCCTCAACCGGAATAACCTGCAGATTAAACGGCATGATTCCAAACAGTGGTATCGACTATTTCTTGCATATCAGCTGGTAAAGATGACTCAAAAGCAAGCCGTGATTGAGTTTGGGGGTCGTCAAATGCTAAAGAATAGGCATGCAACATTTGCCGTTTGATACTGCCCACCATACGACCACCATATAGTGTGTCACCTAATAAAGGGTGGCCCAAACTAGCCATGTGTGCTCGAATTTGGTGGGTTCGGCCCGTTTCAAGTTTGCAAATCAATTCAGATACCCCCAACGTGTCGTAATGCCCTGCTTGACGACAGGTATAGTGGGTGATGGCTTCACGCGGTGCGCTGGGGTTTTCAGTGGTCATACGCACTGGCACACGTTGATCGCGACCCACTGGGCGGTTAATGGTGCCTTGGGGCAACGTGCGACCATGCACCAGTGCCACATAAGTGCGGCTCACACTGCGTGCCTGCATTTGCCTCACCAAATGTGTTTGGGCAATTTCAGTTCGTGCCACCACCATGAGACCCGAGGTGTCTTTATCAAGGCGATGCACAATACCGGCACGCGGCACACTGGCTAACTCTGGGTAGCGAAACAACAAACCGTTGAGTAACGTACCGCCCCAATTGCCCGAACCCGGATGGGTGACCAAGCCAACAGGCTTTTGCACAACGATATAAGTAGGCGACTCACTAACCACATCAAACGCGACGTCTTCAGGCTTGTAAGCCAAATCTTCAGGGGCGGGTTGCGCCCAAACTGAAATTACTTCGCCCCATTTTGCAATGTGTCGTATTTTAGTGGGTTGTTGATTAACCTCAACATAACCTGCTTCAACCCAGTTTTGAATACGGCCACGAGAATGCTCAGGCATAAGGGTGGCTAAAACCTTGTCTAGCCGCCCACCTGCAAGCGATTCGGGCACGACAAAACGGGTTGCTTCGTCATCATTGGACACTTCTTTATCTGAAACCACGTTCGTTACGCTTTGTGAACTTATAATAAGTGTAAATGCTAACACCAAGGGATATGGCGTGACATCCTCTTTTTTAAATAGTTTGCCCCCAATGATAATTTCTAATCGTTCTAAGTCGTCTTTTGCGACAGTTATATTTTTTTCAATCTGTTTACTTGTTTTGAGCGGTTGTGCATCGAAGGGGCAAGATATTGACCCGACTGCAAATTGGTCAGTTGAAAAGCTGTATCAAGACGGCAGCGCTGAAATGAATGATGGCAACTACAAAGATGCAGCAGACCGCTTTACAGCTGTTGAGGCGCGGTTTCCATTTGGCCCGTATGCCCAGCAATCGCTTATCAATTTAGCTTATGTGCAATGGAAGCAAAACGAACCTGAACAAGCGCTCGCCACAATTGCCCGCTTTGAACAGCAATACCCCAATCACCCAGGTACTGACTATATGCTCTACCTTAAGGGGCTGATTTTATTTACGCCCCCCAGTGCAGTGTTTTCTCGCTTCACCCAACAAGACCCGTCAGAACGCGACCCCCAAGCGTTACGCAACTCTTACGAGGCCTTTAATTCATTAATTACACGTTTTCCTGATAGCCGCTACGCGCCTGATGCTCGCAAAAGAATGAGTTGGTTGGTTAACATCATGGCCGATCACCAGGTTCATTTAGCCCGTTTTTATTATGATCGACAAGGTTATGTTGCGGCGATCAATCGGGCTCAAAACGTCATTACTGAGTTTGAGGGTGTACCCGCTTCTGAATCTGCCCTCTACATCATGATGATGTCTTATAAAAAGTTAGGTCTAACGGAACTCAGTCAAGACTCAGAGCGCGTATTGTTGGCGAATTTTCCGAACACCAAACTGATTGCAGACGGTTTTCCAGATAAATACAGTAAATGGAACCCGATGCGTTTACTTTAATCAATCGTTTCAACTGATTGTTTAGCTTGTGCTGCTTGTTGACGTTTTGTGGTTAAAAACCTTACGGCATCATCGAGTACGCGCGTGCGTTTAAAGGGGGGAAGCCCTTGCCACAACAAGCGGCCATAAGGCTTTTCAACCAAACGGGTGTCGCCCACCATCAGCACGCCCCAGTCTTGCTCACTGCGAATTAACCGACCAGCGCCTTGTTTGAGTGTTATCGCCGCCTCAGGCAACTGGAACGACATAAATGGGTTACCGCCTTCTTGTCGGCATACTTTTAAACGGGCTTCAAGCACAGGGTCGTCTGGTGGAGCAAAGGGTAGTTTATCAATCGCTACCGTTGTGAGTTGACTGCCCACCACGTCAATACCTTCCCAAAAACTTGCACTACCTACTAATACTGCATGGGGCGTATCGCGAAACTTTTCGAGCAAAAAACGTCGCGTTTGTGTACCTTGACGCAAAATAGGCCACTCAATTTTGTGTGCCTCGTATGCCTCAGCTAATAATTGTGCCACGCGCTCAACCGCTCTAAGTGTCGTACACAACACAAGGGTAGCACCTTCACCTGCTTGAATAAGGGGGAAAAGGGCTGCGACGAACTGATTTAAAAAGTCTGGTGCCTGCGGTAGAGGTAACCCTTTTGGCACATACAGCAAGGCTTGATCTGGATAACTAAACGGTGATTCATAACGAACCGTTTGCGCTTGTTCTAGACCTAAGCGCGACGTAAAGTGACTGAAGTCACCCTTAACAGTGAGTGTGGCTGATAGAAAAATTCGCGCTTGGTCAACTTCCGTTTCTTTGGAAAACAAATCTGATACCGATAACGGTGCGCTATGTAAGCGTAAATGATGCAAACCCAACTCTAGCCAATGCACCACAGTCGAAGCCACAGATGATTGGCCCCACTGAGACAGACGCGTTTGAATGGTGTCAAGCGAACGCAAAGCAGCCGCTAAATCAGGGTGACGTTCTTGCTGACTGATCAACGCCGTTCGGGCTTTGGCTAAAGCGTCATCTAGCTCTGAGCGGGCTTGCTCAAAAGCCACTGGGTCAGGTATGGATTCAGAGGTTACGCGACGCGATGGCATATGCTCAAGTGCCGCACAAGAGAGACGCAATACTTTCGTGGCATTTTCTATTGATTGTGACAAAACAGACCACGGTGCAGCCTCGCGTGCTTGCGCCAAACCCGTCACCTCAATTAGACGCGCAAGCTCGACGACTTGATGAGTTGATATTTGTTTACCCAAAAACCGGGTTGCCGTTTCAGGTAGCTGATGCGCCTCGTCAAAAATAATGATGTCTGCCTGCGGCAGCAAATCGGTAATGCCCTCTTCTTTTAAAGCCATATCGGCCATAAACAAAGCATGATTAATCACAACAATATCAGCCTCTTGGGCAAGCCGACGCGCTTTGTAAACGAAGCAATCTTTGACATGCGGGCACTCTTGGCCCAAACAGTTTTCGCGTGTTGCTGTAACGCGCGACCAAATATCAGCGTCTTCCGGTACCGTTTGCAGCTCGGCCCGATCACCTGTTTTAGATTTTTGAGCAAACTGAACAATTTGCCGCAACTGATAGGCCTCGCCACGCGCTTTCAAACCTTGCGGGTCGTCTTGTAAGCGCTCAAGGTGGTAGTGGCAAACGTAATTACTGCGGCCTTTTAATAAGGCGGTGACAATGGGCACATTAAGCGAGGCTCTAACTTGGGGAAAGTCTTTACTGTAGAGCTGATCTTGAAGGGTACGTGTACCCGTTGAAATCAACACTTTTCCGCCCGCCATCATGGCAGGCACAAGATAAGCCCAAGTTTTACCAATACCTGTGCCCGCCTCAGCAATGAGAGAACCACGGTTCTCGATGGTGCGCGCAATATCGTGCGCCAGGGCACGTTGTGCTTCGCGCATGCGATAACGATCTGACTGTTTAGCCAGCGGGCCTTGTGGGGCAAAAATGTCGTCTAAGTCTGTTCCAAACATACACACATTATAGGTGGGTGGGTGGCAAGTTAACCTTAACCGATGGATAACCGTATCTTATGGCACAATCCCCCGAGCTTTTAATTTATGTAGCGAGACAAACAAGTATGACCTCAACATTATTCAGCACCGACTTTACCAACCCAACGGCCATTCGGGCCCGCATTGTGACGCAACTGGCCACAGAACTTAGTGTTGCACCTAGGCAAATTGAAGCCACCATGGGTTTGTTAGATGAAGGGTCCACTGTGCCCTTTATTGCTCGATATCGCAAAGAAACAACTGGGGGCCTTGATGATACGGTGCTGCGTAACCTTGAAACCCGCTTAGATTACTTATCAAGCTTTGAAGAACGTCGCACAGCAGTAATTGTTTCAATTGAGCAATTTGGCCACATGACCGATGCCTTAGCTACATCACTGCGCAAAGCAGATAGCAAACAACGCTTAGAAGACCTGTACGCCCCTTACAAGCCCAAACGTCGAACACGGGCACAAATTGCCCGTGAAGCCGGTTTGGAACCGTTGGCAGACGCAATCTTACATGACCTAAAAGCCGAGCCTGAAATTTTTGCGCTTCAATATATAAATGCTGAGGCAAACGTTCTTGATGCTAAATCGGCTTTAGATGGTGCTCGTGATATTTTGGCTGAACGTTTTGCCGAAACCGCTGATGTGATTGCCGATTTGCGTCAATTTGTTTGGCAACACGGTTTTCTTCATGCACGTGTGGTTGAGGGCAAAGAAACCGAAGGGGCTAATTTTCGTGATTGGTTCAACTTCTCTGAACCCCTGCGTAAAGTGCCTTCGCATCGCATGTTGGCCATGTTACGGGGCCGTCAACAAGGCGTGCTTGATTTACGCATTGGATTGTCGGTCGAAGAAGACGCGCTCGTCCCTCACCCCTGCGTTGCACGCTTAGCTGTTCGATTGTCTATACCGAACGATACGTTTACGCCACAAGCTAGTGCCAGATCTCGTTGGTTGGGTGATGTGTCGCGCTGGACATGGCGCGTCAAAATGCTGACAGCATTTGAAACAGAGTTTATTTCTAACTTACGTGAGTCGGCTGAAACAGAGGCCATTCGCGTGTTCGGTGCGAACCTTAAAGACCTGCTGTTAGCTGCCCCAGCAGGACCCAAGGCCGTATTAGGGCTTGACCCAGGCATTCGTACGGGCGTGAAGTTGGCCGCCATTGATGTGACGGGTAAGGTGCTTGAAACCGCGACCATTTACCCCTTTGAACCTCGTAAAGATGTGGCGGGCAGCTTAAGCACCTTAGCGCGTATCGCTCGAACCCATCACATTGAGTTGGTTGCGATTGGCAATGGTACAGCCTCACGCGAAACTGAAAAACTGGTTGCGCATTTAAGCACCAACAACCCAGATTTAAATCTCACCCGTATTGTTGTTTCTGAAGCAGGTGCGTCAATTTATTCAGCCTCTGAATTAGCAGCTAAAGAGTTTCCTGACCTCGATGTCACGTTACGCGGGGCCGTATCTATTGCACGTCGATTGCAGGATCCCTTGGCTGAGCTCGTCAAAATTGAACCCAAAGCAATTGGTGTAGGCCAGTATCAGCACGATGTGAATCAACGTCAACTAATGGGTGCACTTGACACCGTAGTTGAAGATTGCGTGAATGCCGTAGGCGTTGATGTCAACACGGCTTCTGCTGCACTACTGATGCATGTATCAGGCTTAAATAGCACCTTAGCGCAAAATATAGTCACCCATCGTGAAAACAATGGTGCGTTTAAAAACCGCAAGGCATTACTTGACGTCACGCGATTTGGTGACAAGGCCTTTGAACAAGCGGCCGGATTTTTAAAAGTCATTGGCGGTGATAACCCGCTTGATGCCTCGGCGGTGCACCCCGAAGCGTACTCGGTGGTGAAGAAAATATTGGGGCATTTAAAGCTGGATATTCAACAAACGATTGGCCATAAAAGCCACTTACAAGCGTTAAGCCCTTCTCTGTTCACAGACGATAAATTTGGCATACCGACTGTACAAGATATCCTATCTGAACTTGAAAAACCCGGTCGTGACCCTCGCCCAGCATTTGAAACTGCGCGATTTGAGGATGGTATTGAAAGTATGAACGACCTCAAAGTGGGCATGACTTTAGAGGGCGTGGTGACCAACGTGGCTAACTTTGGCGCATTTGTTGATATAGGTGTACACCAAGATGGGTTGGTACATATCTCGGCACTTTCAACTCAGTTTGTACAAGACCCACGCGATGTGGTGCGCGTGGGGCAAACTGTAAAAGTTAAAGTCATGGAAGTCGATGTGGCGCGCAAACGCATTGCATTAACCATGCGGCTAGATGATGACGCGCTGAATGCCCGTGGGTCACAGGCCCACAGTTCAGACGGCCATGACGCCAAGGCGGGTCAGCGTTCAAATAAAAAATTAAGCAATCAGGGCAAGGCTGGAACAAAAGGAACCGCACAACCATCAACCGAAAGCGCCATGGCTCGGGCGTTTAGTCAGCTAAAGCGATAAAGTACTGATGGCTATGATGGCTGCTTGCGTCTGTTGCAAAACCTCATCGCGTTGTTCGATACTGACAAAGGCAGCACTTTGCCCCACACACTGTTCTTCAATACACACAACAAACTGCGTGTCTGATTCTATTTTAACGGTGACGTCATCTGTACGTTGTTGCAATTGACGCATAATCACACCCGCATGCTTTGGGTCGGCATGAGGCCGAGACACAAACAATTCACGGCCTTCCTGATCAAGCAGCCTGAACCTGAACTGTTGATCGGTGTCACGATAGCTGACAAAACGAGGGGCTTTATGTTTGGTTGAGGCGACTTTTGTTTTTGTTGAAGATTGTGATTTAAAGGAACGCAAACCTACCGCAGCCCGCAATTCAGCCATAAACGGGGCTGAACGCTCACGTGCTCGCTGAGCGCCTGTCAGCAAGATGTCTTCGAGGTCATCTGGGTGTGCCATTAAATCGGCGTACCGGCCGCGTAACGGTGACAACGCACTTTCGACTTGAACACATAATGCTTTTTTTGCATCACCCCAACTCATACCCTGCTCAAGGTTTTGCATATAAGCTTTAATCTCTTCAGGTGTCGCAAACGCCTTAAAAATGGGAACAAGATTTGAATTTTCAGCGTCTTTCACTTCGCCTGGGCCTTTTGAATCAGTCACAATTTTTGCAACGGCCGATTGAAGTGCCTTTTCACCGCCTTCAAATAAGGGGATTGTATTGTTGTAGCTTTTAGACATTTTGCGGCCATCAAGGCCTTGCAAGATTGCATTATCGTCTTGAATCAAGGCTTCAGGCAATACAAAAAACTCTCGACCCTGACCAAACAAATGATTAAAGCGTTGGGCAATATCGCGAGTCATTTCAATATGTTGCAACTGATCTCGACCAACAGGTACTTGATGAGCATTGAACATCAAAATATCGGCCGCCATCAATATTGGGTAAGAAAACAAACCCATCGTAATGCCATCATCTTCCTCCGTGTGCTTTTCACGATTGGCATCAACCGAAGCTTTATAAGCATGGGCTCGATTCATTAAACCTTTGCCCGTCACACAAGTTAACAACCAGCTTAATTCAGAAATTTCAGGAATATCTGACTGACGATAGAAAAAAACATGATTGGGGTCAAGCCCAGCGGCCAACCACGTAGCGGCAATTTCTATACGTGAGCGAGCAATGCGATTGGGATCTTCGCACTTAATTAAGGCGTGATAGTCTGCCAAAAAGAAAAAGGCTTCAGTATTTGGGGCCAAACTGGCTTGAACAGCTGGGCGGATAGCCCCAACATAGTTGCCTAAGTGAGGCGTACCAGAAGTGGTGATACCTGTTAAGACGCACGTTTTCATTTAAAAAGCCTACTTAAATTATCGATAAAAGAATCGTTCAAAGTGTATCCGTTCAGGGCTTGAATCACATCTCACTGTTTGGCGCTATGAGCCTGAAAAAGTGAGAAAAAATTTCAAAGCGAAACCGTTCGGCGTCTTTCACGGTCAAGATACGTTTTGGTTTGCATTTCTTCAATACGTGAAATAGTACGCTGAAACTCGTTAGCTAACGGACCAACGGTGTATAGAGCTTCAGGCTCACACTCTGCTGACATAATCATCTTAACGTTATGGTCATACATGACATCAATCAACCAAGTAAAACGGCGTGCTTCTGATGCTTGCCGAGGGCCCATACATGGAATGCCCGACAAAATAACCGCTTGAAAACGATTGGCTAACTCTAAGTAATCATTTTGTGATCGGGGCCCCCCACAGAGCGTTGCAAAATCAAACCAAACCACCGTACCCGATCTTGCGATAGATGTAATTTCACGGTGCTCAATATTTAAAATTACATCGAGCGGTTGCGTGTCGGATATCGTTTCAAACGCATGTTTGAGCGCAGAGTGTGCTTGTTCGTCGTTAGGGTAATGAAAGGTTTTAACTTTATCGAAAGCCAAGCGACGGTAATCAATGCCACTGTCGACATTGAGAATATCCATTTTATTTTCAATCAACTCAATCGCAGGCAAAAGTCGATCGCGATGCAGGCCATCAGGGTAAAGGGTACATGGCTCATAATTTGAGGTCATCACAAATGCGGTACCATTTTTATACAAACCCAACAGAAGTTTATATAAAATCATGGCATCTGCAATGTCAGACACATGAAATTCATCGAAGCAAATTAGACGGTAACGACGAGATATACGTTGAGCCACTTCATCAAGCGGATTAGCCGTACCCTTAACATCTTCAAGCTCGCGATGCACACTACGCATAAACTCATGAAAGTGAACACGCGTTTTACGTTTTAGAGGAACAGTATTGTAAAAAGCGTCCATTAGGAAGCTTTTACCCCGGCCCACTCCACCCCACAAATAAACGCTACGCGGAATGGTGGGATGACGCAAAAAACGCGTCACTCTATTTGATCGAATACTTAAATAAACAGACCACTCGTCATAAAAAACTTGTAAAGACTCAGCTGCACGTCTTTGAGCTGAATCGGGCTTAAAACCACGATCTCTTAACGACTGCTCGTAATATTCAATAACATTCATAAACAAAAACAAAACACCGATTTTTTATAACCGGTGTTTATTAAAATAAAACTTAGAAAGAACGTCAAAACCTGATGTCCAATTAAAAGTTTAAGGCACGCTTATCAACAGCTAAAGCGGCCTCTTTTAATGATTCTGATAAGGTTGGATGGGCATGGCAAATACGCGCGATATCTTCAGCCGCCCCACGGAATTCCATAATCGTAACCGCTTCTGCAATTAACTCTGACGCCATAGGGCCAATAATATGAACACCCAACACTTCGTCTGTTTTTTCATCAGCGATTACTTTGACAAAACCCGTTGTATCACCCAGAGCGCGGGCACGGCCATTTGCCAAAAATGGGAATGAACCCGTGCGAATGGCACGACCTTCAGCTTTGAGTTGCTCTTCGGTTTGACCAACCCAAGCAATTTCAGGCGAGGTGTAAATAACCCAAGGCACCGTATTAAAATTCACATGACCATGTTGGCCGGCAATACGTTCGGCAACCGCCACGCCCTCTTCTTCAGCTTTATGAGCCAACATTGGGCCGCGCACCACATCACCCACCGCCCAAACATTTTGCAAATTGGTACGGCAATCACCATCTACGTCAATAAAACCGCGTTCGTCTAACTTCAGACCGACTGTTTCAGCTTGCAGGCCACCCGTGTAAGGTGAGCGACCAATCGATACGATCAACTTATCGACTACGAGCTTTTGCTCTGTGCCGTCAGCGCTGACGTAAGGAATGGTGATTTGTTTAGCTGTTTTTGTGATGCCACCAATTTTCACACCCATTTGAATTTTTAAACCTTGTTTGGTAAAAATCTTCAGGGCCTCTTTCGCAACTTGTTTATCAAGAGTTGCCAAAAACTCTGGCATGGCTTCAAGCACGGTAACCTCTGCACCTAAACGACGCCAAACGCTGCCCATTTCTAGACCAATCACGCCTGCGCCAATCACACCAAGCTTTTTGGGTACCGTTGCAATATTTAAAGCACCATCATTTGAAAGCACTTGCTTCTCATCAAACGGTAAATCGGGCAGTTCGCGAGCCGATGAACCTGTTGCGACAACGATGTGACGACCCACTAATTCAACTGGGGTTTTACCGTCAATTTTAATGAGCCAGCCACCATCTGCTTGACCCGCAAAAGCACCCATACCATGATAAAACTGCACCTTATTCTTTTTGAATAAGTACAAAATGCCATCATTATTTTGCTTAACGACTTCGTTTTTACGACCCAGCATGCGATCAAGCTTGACCGACAAACCTTTAATTTCAATACCGTGATCAACGAAGTGGTGTTGCGCTTGCTCGACATGCTCTGAAGACTGTAAAAGTGCTTTAGATGGAATGCAACCCACGTTGGTGCATGTGCCACCTGGCGCTGGGCCACCTTGGTCATTTTGCCAAGCATCAATACACGCAACAGACATTCCTAACTGCGCGGCACGAATGGCAGCAATATAACCACCTGGGCCTGCCCCGATTACAACGACATCAAATTGTTTGGTAGACATTAATATTTCCGAATCAGATTTCAAGTAACAAACGCTGCGGGTCTTCGAGGGCTTCTTTCATTGCAACTAAACCCAGTACCGCTTCACGTCCGTCAATAATGCGGTGATCATATGACATAGCCAAGTAATTCATTGGGCGAATGACGATTTGACCATTTTCAACAACCGCACGATCTTTAGTGGCGTGCACCCCTAAAATGGCTGCCTGTGGAGGGTTAATAATGGGTGTTGATAACATTGAACCAAACACGCCACCATTAGAAATTGAAAAGGTACCACCCGTCATTTCATCAATACCCAATTTACCTTCGCCGGCACGCTTACCAAAGTCAGCAATGTTTTTTTCGACCTCAGCTAAAGTGAGTTGATCAGCATTACGCAAAATAGGCACAACTAAGCCTCTTGGGCTACCGACAGCAATACCGATGTCAAAGTAACCATGATAAATAATATCTTTACCATCTATTGAAGCGTTTAGCACAGGGTAACGCTTTAAAGCGGCCACGGCTGCTTTCACAAAAAATGACATAAAGCCTAATTTGACACCGTGTTCTTTTTCAAACTTGTCTTTGTATCGGTTACGTAAATCGATAATGCCTTGCATATTAACTTCGTTAAACGTCGTCAAAATAGCATTTTCTTGTTGAGACTGAAGTAAACGCTCGGCAATTCGCGAACGCAATCGACTCATGGGAACACGTTGTTCGACCCGACCATCTAATGATTGACCTAATGATGGCATTGAAGGCTTCGGTGCACCAGCAGCCGCGGGTGCCGCAGAGACGGAGCTGGGAGTTGCTGCGGCAGGCTGTGCAGACATGGCATCGGCCTTGGTCACGCGCCCGCCTCTGCCCGAACCGTCAATGACTGCTGAAGACATACCCTTATCAGCCAGAATTTTAGCTGCCGCAGGTGAAGCAATACCTGCACTTGTTGCTGAAGTGGGTGTAGCTGCCGGGGTTGATGCGGCAGCGGCAGGTACTTTCGATGCGCCTTCATCTGCAGCCGCAGATTTCGTTGCTTTACCTTCAGAATCAATACGAGCAATCACCTCGCCAGAGGCCACCAAACTTGAATCACCCTTAATAATCTCGCTGAGCAAACCAGATGCCGGAGCCGGCACTTCTAGCACCACTTTATCTGTCTCAATTTCAATCAGAATTTCATCGGCCACTACCATGCTGCCAGGCTGTTTTTTCCAGGTCAGCAAGGTTGCCTCTGAAATAGATTCAGAAAGTTGTGGAACGAGAACATCGGTTATGGCCATTATTAATCTTCCGTCTTGTATTGAAATAAGTGTGTGTGTAGAGTTCGGGTTTTTCGAGGTGAGTTTACTTAGTCAACGCATGCGTACGAAACCGACTAAACGCTTGTTCGATAAAAGCTTTTTGTTGCTCAATGTGCGTTGACATATAACCTGCAGCGGGTGATGGCGACGCTGCACGACCGGCATAAGCCAACTTTTGACCCTTTTCTAAGTTTTCAAACAAATGATGTTCGACGTAGTACCAAGGGCCTTGATTTTGAGGTTCGTCTTGCACCCAAACAACTTCAGTTGCCTTTGGATAGCGACGCAACTCTGTTTCAAATGTCTTGTGCGCAAAGGGGTACAACTGTTCAATACGCAAAATGGCAACATGATCAGCCTCACGAGCGCTACGAGCATGTACTAAGTCGTAGTAAACCTTGCCCGAACAAACCAAGACACGTTTTACTTTTTCATCATTTATAGTTTTATCTACTTCACCAATAACAGGTCGAAATCGTCCGCTTGACAAGCTTGATAATGGAGTTGCCGCATCTTTATTTCGCAATAAAGACTTAGGCGTAAAAATCACTAAAGGCTTGCGGAACTGCCGAATCATTTGACGACGCAACAGATGGAATATCTGTGCACCCGAAGTAGGTTGAGCCACTTGAATATTATTGTCTGCACACAGCTGCAAGAATCGTTCAATACGAGCTGATGAGTGCTCGGGGCCTTGACCTTCATAGCCATGTGGCAACATTAAAGTTAAGCCTGACTGTCGACCCCACTTCGCTTCACCCGACACAATAAATTGGTCAATTACAACTTGAGCACCGTTTACGAAGTCGCCAAACTGAGCTTCCCAAATGGTTAAGGTATTGGGGTCTGCGCATGAATAGCCATATTCGAAGCCCAATACTGCTTCTTCAGACAGCACAGAGTCAATCACCACAAAAGGAGCCTGACCATCAACCACATTTTGCAGTGGGATGTAAGTGCCATCGTTCCAGCGTTCACGATTTTGATCGTGTAAAACGGCATGACGGTGGGTAAACGTGCCACGCCCCGAGTCTTGACCCGTGATGCGTAAGGCATAACCAGAGGCGACCAACGATGCAAACGCCAAATGCTCCCCCATACCCCAATCAATATTGAGGTCACCATTTGCCATCGAACGGCGATCGTTCAGCATTTTGGTAACAAGCGGGTGGGGTGTGAAACCTTCAGGTACAGTTGTGATGCGATCACCGATACGCTTTAACTCTGCTAAAGGTACGGCAGTATCAGCATGGTCAGTCCATTTTGAACTGAGAAATGGCCTCCAGTCAATGGCATATTTGCTTTTGTAATCGGTTAATACAGGCTCAATCGTACGACGACCGTCTTCCATATACTGACGATAATCTTTGACCATTTGATCTGTATCAGCTTCGGTCAACACGCCTTGGGTATTGAGTTTTTGTGCATATAGCGCACGGGTACCAGGGTGTTGGCCAATGCGTTTATACATCAAAGGTTGCGTCATGGCGGGTGTGTCCTGCTCGTTGTGACCCAACTTACGGAAACACACGATATCAACCACCACATCACGACCAAACTGCATACGAAAATCGAGTGCTAGACCGCACGCAAAAACAACCGCTTCTGGGTCATCACCATTGACGTGAAAAACGGGGGCCTCAATCATTTTGGCAACGTCTGTGCAATAAATGGTTGAACGGCTATCACGCGGGTCAGAGGTGGTGAAACCAATTTGGTTGTTAATCACAATGTGAAAGGTGCCACCCGTGCCATAACCGCGCGTTTGCGCCAAATTGAGGGTTTCCATAACGACACCTTGGGCGGCAAACGCGGCATCACCATGCACCAGCACAGGCAACACTTGCTTACCTAGGGCATCGCCACGACGCTCTTGACGAGCACGCACGCTACCTTCAACCACTGGATTGACTATTTCTAAATGCGAGGGGTTAAAAGCTAAAGACAAGTGAATTGGGCCACCACGAGTTGACAGGTCACTGGAGAAACCATTGTGATATTTGACATCACCATCTTTTAAGGCATCATTATGTTTACCTTCAAATTCGGCAAACAAATCACCCGGCATTTTGCCCATAATGTTTACGAGAACATTCAGACGACCGCGGTGAGCCATGCCCACTACAATTTCTTGCACACCCGCATCACCAGCATGATTCACGACTTCATCCATGGCGGCGATAAAGCTTTCACCGCCTTCTAATGAAAATCGTTTTTGACCCACATATTTAGTGTGTAAGAACCTTTCAAGACCTTCGGCCTCGGTAAGTTGTTGCAACACATGTTTTTTACGATCACTGGTCAACGTTGGGGCACTGAGCGAAGACTCTAAGCGTTGCTGAACCCAGCGCTTAACGACTGGGTCTGAAATATGCATAAACTCAGTACCCACTGAACGACAGTACGTGTCACGAAGTGCTTTGAGTATTTGACGCACCGTCATGGTGCTGTCAGTTGTAAAGTAAGTGTTAGTTGCGGCAACAACTTGATCAAGGTCAGATTCGGTCAAGCCATAAAAGCTAGACTCGAGCTCTGGAATGTCAGGTCGGTCGATGTGTTTAAGAGGGTCAAGGTCTGCCCAACGTGAACCCAGTGTTCGGTATGCCGCGATGAGCGATTGCACGTGCACTTGGCGCGCGGCAGACTCAAGGTCAGACTTTAAACCCGTTGCAGGTGTTGGCCGTGAAAATTTATTTTGTAAAGCTTGCTGCGCGAACGACTCGACCACTGGTGCATGCGTTTGATCGCGTGTTGAGGTTTGACCGTCGGTTGCTGGAAAGTGTTGTAACTGATCGAAATAAGCGCGCCAGCTATCGGGAACCGACCCTGGGTTATTAAGATATAACTCGTAAAGTTCTTCTACATAGGGCGCATTACCGCCAAAGAGGTATGAGTTTTGTAAAGATTCTAATTGTGACGACATAATAACGCTTCACCTTGGCGGGTGTTTCACCCGTAATGATGCAGGAAAACCTTCCGCGAAAACGGCCCAACCGGTTTGCGGATAGCTATAGCAGAAGGCGCTTGACTAGCCTTGGTACTTCTATTTTAAGTGTAACCTAAGCATAACAACTTAATCCAATATATTCGTATGTTTACTTAATTTGTTGTCTAAAGACACAAAAAAAACCAAACAAAAACGATTGCTCGCTATGTTTGGTTTTTGGTTTAAATCAAAGTATGCACGCGTATTGAATAAATAATGTCAAACTAGTTTTTACTTAATGTCTCGAAATGATGCACCGTTATACAACTGGCGAGGGCGACCAATTTTATACTCAGGGTCGGAAAGCATTTCGTTCCACTGTGCTATCCAACCAACAGTGCGAGCAAGCGAGAAAATGGCTGTAAACAGATCTGTTGGAATTCCAATTGCACGTTGCACAATACCTGAGTAGAAGTCAACGTTAGGGTATAGCTTACGCTCAACAAAGTAAGGGTCTTCAAGCGCAATGCGCTCGACTTCCATTGCTAGTTTGAATAACGGGTCATTTTCAAGATTGAGGTCTTTTAAAACTTCTTTGCAAGTTTGCTGCATTAACTTTGCACGGGGGTCATAGTTTTTGTAAACACGATGACCAAAACCCATCAAGCGAACACCCGAATTTTTATCTTTGACTTGTTCCATGAACTCGCCAACTTTTTCAATGCCGCCATTAGCTTGCAGATGCTCGAGCATGTTTAAACACGCTTCATTAGCGCCACCATGAGCTGGGCCCCATAAACATGCCACGCCTGCAGCGATGGCTGCAAACGGGTTCGTACCCGATGAGCCACACAAGCGAACAGTTGAAGTTGATGCATTTTGCTCGTGATCTGCATGCAAAATAAAAATACGGTCAAGTGCGCGCTCAACAACCGGGTTAACAACATAATCTTCACATGGGTTAGCAAACATCATACGCAAAAAATTGCCGGTGTAAGACAAGCTATTTTGTGGATAAATGAAGGGCTGACCTTTCGAGTACTTATATGCCATGGCCACTAAAGTAGGCATTTTTGCAATTAAACGAATAGCAGAAATGTGGCGATGACGCGGGTTTGTGATGTCTGTTGAGTCGTGATAAAAAGCTGACAATGCACCGACCAAGCCAGTTAACACTGCCATAGGGTGGGCATCACGCCGAAAGCCACGCATAAAGAAATGTAGCTGCTCATTCACCATGGTGTGATTGGTAACTTGCGCATCAAAATCTATTTTCTGAGCCGCGTCGGGTAAATCACCGTTTAAAATCAAATAGCAAATGTCCATGAAATCACGTTTAGTTGCCAACTGATCAATTGGGTAACCCCGATACAGTAACTCGCCCTTATCACCATCAATATAAGTAATAGCTGACTGACAGGCTGCTGTCGATAAAAAGCCTGGGTCGTAGGTAAACATGTCAGTTTCGCCATACAACTTGCGTATGTCGATCACATCTGGGCCAACACTGCCTGAGTAAACAGGAAAGTCAACAGAGGGCTTACCGTTAGAGAACGATAAGGTGGCTTTATTTTCAGATAATTTCATGACAAGCTTTCCTTTATGAAATTTTTAATTCTTGTATTTGTTTCAACACAGCGCGAACGGCAGGTTGATCAAGTTTGCCAGATGGCTCAATGCGACCCAGCAACAGATCTAATAGCTCGTTGTCACCCAACTCAAATATTAGGGCTAACACTGCTATTTGATCATCAGTTAAGCTTTCTTCGTAAATATCAAGAAAACGAGTAATGATGAGGTCGTTTTCGAGTAATCCACGTCGAGCACGCCACCTCAGGCGAGCGCGCTCGAGCTCCGTTAAGGTTGCCATTCCTATTAAACAGTTCGGCGAACAAGCATTTCTTTAATCTTACCAATTGCACGCGTTGGGTTTAAACCTTTCGGACAAACATCAACACAATTCATAATGGTGTGACAACGAAACAATCGATACGGGTCTTCTAGATTGTCGAGACGCTCTGCAGTTGCTTCGTCACGAGAATCAGCGATGAATCGATAAGCTTGCAACAAGCCGGCAGGCCCCACAAACTTGTCAGGATTCCACCAAAACGACGGGCAAGAAGTTGAACAGCACGCACACAGAATGCACTCATACAAACCATCAAGCTCTTCTCGTGCTTCGGGCGTTTGCAAACGCTCTTTTTCGGGGGGAGGCGTGTTGTTAATAAGGTAAGGACGAATGGAGTGGTACTGATTAAAAAAGTGTGTCATGTCGACGATTAAATCGCGAATAACCGGCAAGCCTGGCAAGGGGCGCAAAACAATGGGCTCTTTTAAATCACGAAGATTTGTCGTACAAGCCAAACCATTTTTACCATTTATATTCATGGCGTCTGAACCGCAAACACCTTCCCGACATGAACGGCGTAAGGCTAAGCTGTCATCAACATCACTTTTGATGCGAATTAAGGCATCTAGCAACATTTTGTCTGTTGGCAACAACTCGACCTCAAGCTTTTGCATGTAAGGGCGATCGTCTTTATCGGGGTCGTAGCGATAAATTTCAAATTTTACGCGGCGCATAGTAGTCATTTTTTATGCCTCAATTTTGATCAGAACGTACGGGCTTTAGGTGGGAAGCTATCGACAGTTAATGGCTTCATCTGAACGGGTTTGTAATCAAGCTTGTTACCCTCTGAATACCAGAGTGTATGCTTGATCCAGTTTTCGTCATCACGTTCTTGAAACTCGAAAAGCGCATGTGCACCGCGACTTTCTTTACGGGCGGCTGCCGAATGAATCGTTGAACGTGCCACTTCAATCATGTTGGTTAATTCAAGCGCTTCGATACGAGCGGTATTAAACACTTTTGATTTATCTTTATAGGCCACGTTATAAGCTTGTGTTGCCAAATCGTCAATTAAGCTTCTGCCTTCGTCAAGCATCGCTGAAGTGCGGAACACGCCACAATGCTTTTGCATGGTGTTACGAATGGCGTTACCCACATCTTGTGTTTTCTCACCGCTGGTACGCGACTCGATTGCGTCGATACGTGAAAGTGACAGATCAACAGACTCTTGCGCTAAATCTTGATGTGCGTGTTGACGCTCAAGATGTGAAGACACAATATGATTGCCCGCTGCACGACCAAAAACAATTAAATCTAACAGCGAGTTGGTGCCCAACCGGTTCGCACCGTGAACCGATACAGCAGCGACTTCACCGATGGCATACAGACCATTAACAACTGAAGATTGTTGACCATCCCATGACACCACTTGACCATGATAGTTGGCAGGCACACCACCCATTTGATAATGAATGGTGGGTACAACCGGAATGGACTCTTTAATCGGGTCAACGTTCGCAAACTTGATGGCAATTTCACGAATGGAAGGCAATCGCTTGTTAATGACATCGGCACCCAGATGGTCTAACTTCAACTCAATGTAGCTTCCTTCGGGGCCACAGCCGCGACCTTCTTTAATTTCTTGGTCCATACAACGCGACACAAAATCACGTGGTGCCAAATCTTTCATCGTTGGTGCATAGCGTTCCATGAAACGCTCACCATCTTTGTTGAGCAGTATGCCACCCTCGCCCCGCACGCCTTCCGTTACCAGAACGCCTGCACCGGCAACACCTGTGGGGTGAAACTGCCAGAATTCCATATCTTGCAATGCAATACCAGCACGCGCAGCCATGCCCATACCGTCACCGGTATTAATATAAGCATTCGTTGATGCTGCCCAAATGCGGCCCGCACCACCCGTGGCGAGCACCGTTGTTTTGGCTTCAATAATATAGATTTCGCCGGTTTCCATTTCCATGGCGGTTACGCCAAGCACGTCGCCTGCTTCATTTCGAATGAGATCAAGCGCCATCCATTCAACAAAAAACTGTGTACGGGCTGACACGTTTCGTTGATAAAGTGTGTGCAATAAGGCATGCCCAGTTCGGTCGGCTGCTGCACAAGCGCGCTGCACAGGCTTTTCACCAAAGTTGGCTGAGTGACCACCAAATGGACGTTGATAAATCGTACCATCAGCATTACGGTCAAATGGCATACCAAAATGCTCTAGCTCGTAGACTGCATTGGGTGCTTCGCGACACATAAATTCAATTGCATCTTGGTCACCCAACCAATCTGAACCTTTGACGGTATCGTACATATGCCAATACCAATGATCTTCGCTCATGTTACCCAACGACGCGCCAATGCCGCCTTGCGCAGCCACGGTGTGTGAACGCGTTGGAAATACTTTTGATAAAACGGCTACCGATAAGCCTGCTTGTGCAAGTTGCAACGAACAGCGCATACCAGCGCCGCCAGCACCTACAACAACCACATCGAACTGTCGGCGTGGTAAAGATTTTTTAACAGCAACCACGATTATGACCCCCAGACTAAAACGATGAAATAAATGGCGGCACCCGCCAACCAAAGAATAGACAAAACATAGAGACCCAGTCTGATACCGACTGGTTTCACGTAATCCATCCAGATGTCACGAATACCAATGTAGGCATGCCACGCTAGGGAGATAAATGCAAGCGATGCTAAGACTTGCCCGACAGGCATGAGCAGGACCTGAAACGTAAATAAGTTACGCCACCCTTCGTATGTGAAACCTGACATGCTTAGAATGCCAATGAGCAAAACTAAGGTGTAGACCACCAAAATAATGGCCGTGACACGCTGAATAATGTACTGAGCCGTGCCGTAATGAGCGCCCACAACTAGGCGGTTTTGGCCAATTTTTTCTTGTGATGCCATGATTACCATGCCCCAAAAAGTTTAAGCCCAAAGACAAGCGTTAATGCCAAACTTACGCCCAACACCACACGAGCACTGCGTTGCGCAGATACCTTATCTAGACCTATGTGAAGGTCAAGAACCAAGTAACGTATGCCCGCACAGAAATGATGCAAATAACCCCATATTAAGACCAGCAAAATAAGCTTAACAATAACCATATCAGAAATGACCGCGATCGCATCAAAGCCTGCTTGCGATACAAAACTCATGGCGAACAGAGGCAATATGATGATGGGCAATGCAAGGAACAATATTGCACCACTGATGCGGTGCAATATTGATATTTGACCAGCGGGGGGCAAGCGATAGGAAAGTATTTGGGGCACGCTAATGTTGCGAAACGTTTTGCGTGGTTTAACGCCGCTTTCTGCCATGATGACCTCGATATTATGGTGACTTGCAAATGTAAAAGATAAAAAAATATTTTTTAAGTACGATATTTTCACAGATTAGCTAAAACATGACAAATCAGTGAATGTAAAACTTTTAAATCAAACTGTTACGATAATAATACTGGTCAGTCAAATAATGACCTACACGTAATTCTACAGGACGATCAACATACGTGTATGAGGTTCTGTCGACACGAAGCAAGGGGCTTTCGACCTTAATGGCAAGCAACTCGGCCACCTCACTGGATGCTGCAACCGCCCTGATTTGTTCCTCAGCACGCACCATACTGACCCCAAACTCAGTTTCAAACAACCCGTATAAAGGTACAGCTTGGTGCGCTTCAAGCAACGAAGAAGTTAGGCCCTTGAATAAAAAGCTTGGTAAATAAATATCATCGATTACTGTTGGAACATTTTCAAAAGTGAGTAGGCGACGAATAAACACCAGCGACTCGCCCACCCTTAAGTCAAGTTGCTGTGCGGCATGAGCGTTTGCGCGCACACGCTGACAATTCAATACCTGACTTTTGGTTGGGGGCGTTCTGCCGGCCGTCGCGGCCAAACGTAAAAACCGAAAACGCACATGCGGCTCATGGTGAGTTGATACAAAAGTGCCTTTACCCTGACGCCTTATCAAAATATTTTCTGACGCTAACTCGTCAACCGCTTTACGAACGGTACCTTGGCTGACTTGAAAACGAGCAGCCAATTCAAATTCGCTGGGAATTGATTCACCAGGTTTCCATTCGCCTTGATCAAGTGCGCGCAATAACAATTGCTTAATTTGCTGATACAAAGGGCTAAAGGACGCTCCGCCAGCAGGGCTACTTTGCTTTGTTTCAGCACCAATAGTCATGGCGAGTGAGTCAGACATAGTGGTTTAACGGTTTTATCAGAAGTTCTAATTGTGTCACAGCATGAACAAATTCGCAAAACATCTTTTGTCTTATATAAGACATAAGACTAGTTGACGGACGAATCAGACTCTTTTACAATTTCAGATGAATAAAGGTGTAAAGAGTCGTCATTATGTGCTCTTTGCCTATGCGGGAAAACCGCTACACTTGAGGTCGAATGCTTACTTCACGTCACTCTCGGAGAATTACACATGTCTAAACCCGTTATGCGCGTTGCCGTTA